>Ga0129307_1000848_pt1 | contig 40824 bp, 44 predicted proteins | sample P1105metagenome_FD_94437 | JGI IMG/M metagenome (GOLD analysis project Ga0129307, IMG submission 94437) | Capybara group fecal microbial communities from Wisconsin, USA - P1105 metagenome | ecosystem: Host-associated > Mammals > Digestive system > Large intestine > Fecal | place: USA: Wisconsin...
AGTATCATTTTACCATGTACGGTATAAGTACGGCAATAGAAAAAAGATAAAAAAATAAAAAAATCACAATAAATATATGACTTTTTAAGATTTTAATATTTACAAAGTGTCAAAGATGGGAATGGACTTCATAACACTTAGTGAACCTTCAACAGGCGCATGGAATCTACTACCGCTAATATACCTAAGTTATATTACATTTGATGAAAATATAAACTATAACAATTGATTTAAAAACAAAAATTTGCTATAATCATAATAGGTGGTAATATGAATATAATAATGTACTCATTAATAGTTTTTATAGTAATATGCATAATACTAATTTGGATAATAAACACATACAATAAATTTCAAGCATATATAATAAGACTAAACGAATCAGAAGCAAGCATAGACACAACTCTAAGAAAAAGATTTGACCTATTAAACAAATCAATCGCAATAATAGAAGAAAATACAAAAGAAAAAAACGTATTAGAAATAATAAATAAACTAAGATCAAAAAAACTATCAAACTTTGATTTAGATAGACAACTATATGATGCAATAAACGAATACACAAGATATAAAGAAAAATACGATGAACTAAAAAACAACACAGATTTTCTAAAAATAGATATAGAATTAAACGAAACAGAATCAGAAATAGTCGCATTAAGAAAATATTATAATGATATAATAACAGACTATAACAAACTAGCAAAAACATTTCCATCTAACTTAGTAGGACTAATAACAAAAAACAAAAAAAGGCCATACTTTGATGGAAAAAATATGGACGACGATATCACTAACGATTTCAAATTATAATCTTAGTGATTTTTTTTTATCAAAAGAATTATCATAAGCAATATCTAAAAAATAATACAAATACTTATTATCAATAATAGAAATACCCAAAATATCACAAATATCATTCAAAAACAAATTAGAAACGCTACACTCATGAACCAACTTACCTAAAACACTAATATAAATCGAATCATTATCAACATAACAATATATACCCTTATTATTCAAAATATTTAAAAAATTATCCCTTTCAATATTCTCTAAAAAACTCATATTATACATAAAAACATCTCCTAAAAAAATTATAAATAAAACAGTTAAAAAAAACAAGTATTGAAAAAAACATAAAAATACTCTATAATTATAAAGAGGTGTTAAAATGAATAATTTAATAATTAAAAAAGATAAATCATCAATAGTTGCTTCAATAATGTTTTTCATACTAGGCATATGTCTATTTATAAACCCAGGAGAAATGATAAAATTCATAACATACATAATTGGAATAATACTAGTAGTATATGGAAGCCTAAAACTATATAACTACTACAAATTCAAAGACTCAATATCAAACATCCAACTAACACTAGGAATAACAACAATAGTATTAGGACTAATAGTAATGTTCTGTAACGGAGTAATAGAACTAGCAATCAGATTAATAATGGGTGGATTTATACTAGCAAACGGACTTAACAAACTAATAGTCGCACTAAACGGTAAAGAAACAAACAATAAATGGAAAGAATTATTAATAATTTCAATAATACTAATAATTGGAGGATTATATATAATACTAAAATCAAACATAGTACTATCAACAATTGGATTAATACTAATAATATACTCAACAATAGATATAATTAGCTACATAATGTATCCAAAAAATAAAGACATAATAAAATAGTGAACTAATCACTATTTTTTTTCTTAACAATATAAATTATAACTAAAGCCAAACAAGCAGAACTACCGTAAATCAAATATTTATAATCAAAAGAAGAAGAAGAATCATTCACAACATTCTCATCATCCTCAATCTTAATAATATATTCTCCATCCCTAGAATACATATAATTTTCACGAGCAAACTTCGCAATATACTCAGGATCCTTCAACTTCTGAATATCACTAGATAAAGTCTCCTCATTCTTCTTTAAAACAGTAAGTTCATTCTCTAAATCAGACTTAGTCTTTTCCAAAACCATTATCCTATATGAGTAATAAAACAAATTAAAAATAAAATAACCAATAACAAACAAAGAAAAAGTACCAAAAAACGCAAGTCTTCTCTTTGACTTTTTATTTTTACGTCTTGCCATTACTACTCACCTACTTTACTTATAAAAGTATATCATTTTTTTAATTTTTTTTCAACAACACGATACACTAAATTTTCAAGTAAAAAACCAATAATAATAGATAAGACCTCATGATAATGAAAAACACCATAATTAATATACTTTAAACCAATAAAAAATATCAAAGAAAAAACCAAAACCAACATAAAAGAAAGAAGAAAACTTAACAAACCTTTACCACAAATATACTTATAATTTAAACCAATAACAAAAGAAAAAACAAACCCATATATTAAAGAAAACAAAATAGTTTTAATCTGAATATCTATACTCATTTAAACAACTTACTAAAAACTCCATCTTCCTTTTTCTTAGAAACATCAGTATAAGTAAAACTATTAATCTTTCCCTTAATAACAACATTACCTTGAAAAGTGTCAAGTTTGACAATTTCCAACTCTTCACCCTTAATAACAACATACCCCATAATAGTATCCATCAAAAACTCTTCATTATCAAAACTATCAATCTTCTTAACGCCGCTAACACTTATATTCTTTCTCTCATTAATAGAAACACTATGACTACTAGTAATAATTTCCTTGTCCATAAATACCTCCTAAAAAAATATATTAAAAAACCAGGAAAATATTCCTGATTAATTTTTAATAAAGAATTCATCATACCAAACAAGGAAACAATAAATTGCCCAAACCTTTTTATAATTATCCCTTTTTCTATTCCTATGATCATCTAATAACTTCATAATCTTTTTATTATTAAATAACTCTAAACTAATAGGAGAATTAAACTTCTCTTTAATCATATTATAAACAGCATCCTCCCTAACCCACTCTCTTAAAGGAACAGGAAAACCTAACTTTTCCTTCTTATAAGCATCAGTAGGAATAACACGATGAGAAGCCTCCCTTAAAGCAACCTTAGTATTTTCCTTTGTAATCTTATGTTCATAAGAAACAGTACGAGCAAGTTTAAAAACCTCAATATCAGTAAAAGGAACTCTTCCTTCAATAGAATTAGCCATAGTCATCTTATCAGCCTTTTGTAAAATATCCTTAACTAACCAAAACTTAATATCAATAGCCTGCATCTTAGTAACATTATCTTGTCCACTTTGTTCCTTATAATAAGGAGCACATATTTCCTTATTACTTGGATAATTAGCCTTAAAATTAACAATCTTATGAGCTTCCTTCTCTAAAAACACCTTATTAACACTAATATAATCTTCCTCTAAAGTTCTACCACTTCTAACCAAGAAATTAATACCTCTTACTTCAGGAAGTAAGCTACAAACCTTAGAAACACCCCTTCTAAACCAAAAAGGTAACTTATTATAAAACTTAGCATCAATATATCTACGATAATAACCATATCCACCAAAGAACTCATCAGCACCTTCACCAGATAAAACAACCTTAACATCATGACTAGCTAATTCAGCAACAAAATATAAAGCAATCGCAGCAGGATCCGCAACAGGCTCATCAAAATGATACATCAACTTTGGAATAATATTAATATATTCCTCCTTAGTAATAGCCTTACTAATATTTTCAATACCTAACTTCTTAGCCAAATCCTTCGCATAACGAGTCTCATCATATCTTGGATCATCACTTCCAACAGTATAAGTCTTATGAGGTTTAGCAAGCGACACAATATAAGAAGAATCAATACCACTACTTAAAAAAGATCCAACAGGAACATCACTAATCATATGATGACGTACACTATCCTCCATAGTCTTGCTAATATCATCAACAAGCTTATCAAAATCATCAGACTTACCATCAAAAGTCAAATCAAAATATCTATTAAGATCCAACTTACCATCCTTATACCTAAAATAATAACCAGGTTCTAACTTATAAACATCCTTAAAAAAAGTATCATTTAAAGGAGAATAATTAAAACTTAAATAAGCAGGAATCAAATCACGATTCAACTCCTTAACAAAATCCTCATTATCCAAAAAAGCCTTAATTTCAGAAGCAAACATAAACTTATCAGAAGTATAATAATAATAGAAAGGCTTAATACCAAAATGATCTCTAGCACCAAATAACTCCTTATTATTAACATCCCAAATAACAAAAGCAAACATACCTCTTAACTTATCAAGAATGCCCTCACCATATTCCTCATAACCATGAAGAATAACCTCAGTGTCAGTACTAGTTGAAAACTTATGTCCACACTTAACTAAATCTTCCTTTAATTCTTTATAATTATAAATTTCACCATTAAAAATGATAACCAAACTCTTATCTTCATTATAAATAGGTTGACTACCACCCTCTAAATCAATAATAGATAACCTTCTGTGACCCAAAGCAATATTCTCATCAATATACTTACCCTCACCATCAGGACCTCTATGAACAATTCTCTTTAACATTAAATCAAGATTTTTTTCTTTTCTTTCTTTATCCCATTTATTTACAAATCCACATATTCCACACATATTGTTACCTACTTTCCACAAAACCATTATACCAAAAAAACAAAAAAAAAGATATTGTAAAACAACGATTTATATGATAAAATGTATCTAGTGAGGAAATTCTTCATATAATAAAAAAGAGGAACATTCAGTTTTCCGAGTTGAGTGTCCTTCCAATCTAAAAAAATAAACACTTAGACACTTATTCTAACGAATAGGTGTCACTTTTTTATTACTAAAACAAAAAATATTGAAAGTAATAAAATGAAGGAAATTCTCTCTAATACCTTAATAATAAAAGTCTTAGTTTTCATTCTATCAAACCTCCTCTCATTTTAATAAAAAAAGATTAGAGGTAGACACCCACAACCAAATATTCCTATAAATATTATACTATTAATGAAAACTAAAAACAATAAAAATAATTAATTTATAGTAAAAAAGCAAGTGCCTAAACACTCGCTTTTTTTATTGCCTCATTAACACATTCCATATCATCTAAATGATACTTAACACCCTTAATAATTTGATAATCCTCATGACCCTTACCTAAGATAAGCAAAACATCATTATCACTTAACATAGAAACTCCCTTATCAATAGCTGACTTTCTATCAAAAATAACCTCATAATTTTTATTATGAACACCCTCCAATATATCATTCATAATAACATTAGGATCTTCATTTCTAGGATTATCATTAGTAAATATTACATAATCACTATTGTCACTAGCAATGCCACCCATTATAGGTCTTTTTAAACTATCCCTATTACCACCACAACCAATAATAGTAATAATTCTACCCTTACAAAACTCATGAGCATTCTCCAATACCTTTCTTACCGCATCAGGTTTATGAGCATAATCAACAAAAATACTATTAGTGCCAAACTTAACCATTTCCATTCTACCCCTTGGAGCCTTAACATCTAAAGACAAAATAGAATCAATAGAAAAGCCAAAACTATTAATAAGCATAACAGCCATCATATAATTATAAATATTATACTTACCAACCATATCAATAGTCTTAGAATAAGACTTACCTAAATAATCAAACTTAAAATCAATTCCTAAATTAGTTAATTTAATATCATAAATACTAACATCACCCTTATTCTCACTAATAGTAACATTATTATTACCATCAACTAAAAACATACTACTGTAATCATCATCAATATTAATAACTGAGTTTCTATTACCCCTTAACATATGAAATAACTTAACCTTACAAGAAGCATAAGCCTCAATAGTCTTATGATAATCCAAATGATCTTGACTAATATTAGTAAATCCACAAGCATCAAACTCTAAACCATAAACACGATTTAAATCAAGTGCGTGACTTGAAACCTCCATAACAACATATTCCATATTATTATCTACACATTCAGATAATATTCCATATAACTCATCAATCAAAGGAGTTGTATTATTTAACTCACGAACAAAATCATCCATATAAAAGCCAATAGTACCAATATAAGCAACCTTACAACCTAAATCCTTTAACATATTATAAACTAAAAAACAAGTTGTAGTCTTACCACTAGTACCAGTTACACCAATTAGCTTTAAACCTTTTACTTTATCATAATAAGTATCATAAATATAATCCAAATAATATTGATTTGTATTATCAACACGAACAGTTTCTACAGGATAATCACCAGTTTCACAAATTATCTTACTTGCTCCATTATCAATAGCAGCTTCAATATAATCATGACCATCAGTGTCTACTCCACGTAAAGCAATAAAAGTATCCCCTTTTTTAACCTTTCTTGAATCAGTAACTAACATATTTCCTCCTATTCATTAAATATATCAGGTAAATCATTTTCCAAAAGAACATAAGAATCAGAATCACAATCTCTACCTATTATATTAAATGCTTCCTTAACATCATCTATTACATATAAATTATCCTCATTATAACCATTATCCTTTAATGCATCTTGAATAGGTTTAGTCTGCTTATGTCCAACTAAAATAACCTTGTCACAAACTTTACTAATCTCAACACCAAACTGATAATTATAATCATACTCCTTATCCTTTAACTCAATCATACCAGGAGTAACAATAACCTTCATACCAGGCATTAAAGACAAAGCCTCAACAGCCATACTAGAACCAACAGGATTAGAATTATAAGCATCATCGATTATATTAATATTACCCATTTTCTTCATTTGTAAACGATGTTCAATAGGTTTAATACTTCTAACACCCCTTTGAATATCAGAAATAGACATTCCTAGTTCATGACTTAAAGCAATACCAGCTAAAATATTATAAATATTTGCCCTACCTATTAAACAACTAGAAAACTCATAATCAGCACCATCAATATTAACCTTAAAACTCATACCCTTATATGTATACTTAATGTCAAACGCACGATAATCACAATCATTATCGATACCTACCCAAACAATACGGCAATCATTCTTAATAGAATAACCAACTTGTTTAGGATCATCCGCATTTAAAACCCCAATACCATCATGAGGTAAAGACTCAATCAACTCAAACTTAGTCTTAATAATATTTTCCTCACTCTTAAAACTATCTAAATGAGCCACACCTATACGAGTTAAAATACCATACTTAGGATGAACAAAATCACATAACTCCTTAATCTGACCAACCTCACAAGCACCCATTTCAGCAATAAAATACTCCAAAAACTTATCCATCTTATTATTAATTGTAAGCATCAAACCATAAGGAGTATTATAATTCTGAGGAGTAGGCATAACATCAAACTTAACCTTCATAATATCAGCTAAAATATTCTTACTACTAGTCTTACCATAACTACCAGTAACCCCAATAACACTCATACGATTCATATCATGAAGCTTTCTCTTAGCCATATTATAAAAATGTAAATAAACTAACTTCTCAATAGGCTTATTAATAACATTAACCAAATATATTACAAAACTATTTAAACTAGCAAGTATACCAAATAAGAAATAAACATAACTACTATCCTTAAATAAAATAACCAAAACAAGATATAAAATACTTAAAGTAATACACATTCTTCCAATTCTCTTAGTAAACTTTAAACCAATCTTAACCTGCTCAAACTTCAAATAATCATAATAATAAATAAACATAATAGAATAGAAAACAAACATTAACCATCCTACATCAATACCAAATAAGCCAATAATAACAATTATCAAAAACAACCAATCACAAGTTAAAATTGACTTCCTATAATTATTAAAAATCCACTTAACGTACCTATTAGAATTATTATAAAAATTCTGTTGTAACATATGAAAACTCTTCTTACTTCTTAAAATAACGTATAAGAAATAACTTATAAAAAATAAAAACTTACCCATAATTCACCTCTAAAACCTTCTATAAGAATTATATCACAATAAAAACAAAATCCATATAATATTTAAAGAAAAACAAAAAAGTACTTTTTTTCAAGTACTATTTTTGAATCAACTTTTATTTATTAATTATAATATTTTTAATTATCTGAAGGATAACCTGTTGTCACAGTAATATTACCTGCAGAATGATTTATTGTACCTGTTTCAAAATCTGATGTAGATAATAAACCTACGCTTGATAAAGTAGTTTACAACAAATCATCAATAGCAACTATTAATAAAATAACACATTTTTTTAGACATAAAACAATTTTGATTAATTTTACTGCCAATAGCACCTGGCAATGTCATCATTACTAACAGTACAGCTATAGCCCATAGAATCGAACGTACTGACATCCAAATCATTAACACGAACAGATATAGAAGAATCAAAACATCCAAAAGAATACCCCCAATCATCACAAGTTACAGTTTGATTTGAATCACTATAGTAACGATCATTTGTATCTCCAATCCATGTATTTTTATCATATCCAAAATAATCTTTTATCTTTTGAACAGATGTTTCAAATTCATTATTTTTTAAACATAATTCTTTTTGAGGATAATCTTCACTATATATACATGTGTCTGGTATTGTTCCATCAGCTACTATCCCATTTGTTATAGCATATCTTAAATATGTACTTGAAGAAACAGGTCTTGATGATTTTACGTCAAGATCACCCATAGATCTATATCCATATGGGCCATCAATATATGCTACACACCTTTGAATAGGCTTTGTCTCAACACTAAAAGGAAATATATTTTCTACTTGTTCTATTCCATCTTGACCTTGACCCAATTCTTCATAAAGAAAATCTGATAAATTCAAATTATGAGTCAACTCTAAAGTTGATTTTCCTGAACAAAAATCACTTGATTGTTGTTCTGTTAATCCCCACTGAACAAATAGTGAAATACAATCATCGATTGAATCTTCTGGGACATAATATTCAATCCCATCTTTGATATATTCATTTGCGCCACAAACTAATCCTGATGAACAACTTCCTTTCTCAGTTGATGATACACTTCCTTTTGAATCGAATGTTACTTTGTACTCTCCTATTGTTAGACATCCTCCTGTTAATATATTATTTGAATATGTTAGTGTTCCATTTGTTGGTTTATCACCTGATAAAGGTATCTCTATGTTGTTTAGTTTTCCATCTGTTACAGTATAATTTCCGTTTAGTTTATAATTACTATCTTCTTGTAGTTTTGATACATACCATTTGTTTACTGCGTCTTTATATCCATATGCTGAATCAGATGCTGCTCCTATTCTTGAATTTTCAATTATATTTAGTATTATTGGTACTGTTATTACTGCGATGATTGCTAGTATTACAATGATTGCTAATAACTCTATTAGCGTAAAACCTTTATTTTTTTTCATAAAACTTTCCTTCCTATTCTTATATCTATAAAAATTCTAACATATAAATATATAAAAATCAATCAAAAAAATTAGGACATAAAATCCTAATTAATTTCATTCCTAAACTCAGAATCAATCACACTCATAAAAGTATTATTAATAAAATCACGATTAAAATTACTACCATATAAATAATGACTAACTTCATAATCAGTACTATATTGATCAAACGGTATCAACATAAAATTACGTAAATTAGTATCATAATAATCAATAATAGGTATACTCCTAATATTATCAATAGAAATCTCATCGTCAATCTTAGTAACACTAACCTTAGATAACAATCCAAACTGATAAGCATTCCTAAAAGTCTCACCAGTACGATCAACAATATAATCCGCACTAACAAAATTACCTAAAGAATAATAAACTAAAGTATCATGTTCCCCATGAATCCACTTAATAGGCTGAATTGAGTGTGAATGATTACCAATAACAATATCAACACCCAATTCATTAAAATAATTAGCTAAAAACTCTTGCTCACTATTAGGAGTAAAAGTAAATTCATCACCCCAATGAACCATTACAACTAAAACATCAACATTATCCCGTAAAGCATTAACCTCATTCTTAATTAAATCCAAATAATAGTCACTTATAACTCCAGTATCAGGATCACGATATAATCCCAAAGAATACCTCAAGCTAGAATCAACCGAAACATTAGTCCCATAAGTATAAGATAAAAAACCAAACTTAATACCATTCTTATCAATAACATTCCGAGAAACATCACGATTCTCGTCATAAGTCCCAACAGGTAAAACATTAGAATTATCTAAAAAATAATTATAAGTAGAAACACGTCCAGCCAATCCCCTATCATTTGAATGATTATTAGCTGTACTCATAACATCCATACCGAGATCAATCACTTGATCTCCCACAAAAGTTGGAGCGCAAAAACTATAACCAACACCGCTTAACTCCATAGTTCCATCAGTAATAACTACTTCCATATTGCCAATACTTAAATCATCAGAAAAATACTTCTTAACTAAAGAAAAATATAAATCATTATCCTCGCCATTTCTTAACGCATCATAATAAGGTTCCTCATAAAGAAAATCACCAACAATAGTTAAATCAACACTATGCTTTTCTGGAACATAAGGAATTTCACTAATTAACCTATAATCCTTATTAGAAAATAAACGATTAGAATCAAAAACACATAAATAAACAATAACTCCTAAAAAAAACGAAAATATAAATAATACAATTTTACCCTTCATACAAAACTCACCTACTTACGAACAATACTTCTTAACTTATCAATAGGCGATCTAAAAGATGGAAAAGCCTTAATAAGTCTCTTATGAAAAATAGACTTACTAAATAATAATTCCCTAACCCTTTTAGTAATTTCCTCAGTACTATCCTTCGCAACACTAGTTATTGTACCCTTCATATTCTCAATAATACCAAAAGAAACACCAAAATCAGTAAAAAACAAAACTAAAATAATAACAAAAAATACATTATTAAAATTAATAATACCAGAAATAAATGGATTCAAAAAATAAACAACCAAAACACCAAGAATACCAAAAGGAATCATAGTAGCCGCACAAATACGACCATTCAAATTAAACTTATACTCACTATAATCCCACCAACGAGCCTTAAATAACTTCTCCATTATATAACTAGTAGAATACTCCAAAATAGAACAAACAATTATAGACATAAAAAATAACAAACTAACACTATACTTAAACCTGTCCAAAAAAACAATAAGTAATAAACATCCAACTCCATAAATAGGACAATAAGGGCCAATCAAAAATCCCCTGTTTACCAACTTCTTATCAGTAAACAAAGTCCAAAAAACCTCCATTACCCATCCAATAAACGAATATATAATAAATAAAGAAAAATACTTTTTAAAAACTAACATAAATCCTCCTACAATAATATAATTATAACACATAAAAAATAAAAAATCATAAAAACAAAGAAAAAACATATAATCAAATGGGTGATAAAATGAGATTTGAAATTGGAGAACTCGTAACACGAAAATCTCATAATAACGATACCGTATTCATAATAACAGACATAATAGACGACATATACTATTTAAAAGGAATAAACGTTAGACTAATCGCAGACGCAAAAGAAGAAGACCTGATAAACTATGATAACAAAGACATAGAAAACGAAACACCATTCCTAGAAAGAATAAAACCAAAAGACACACTAGATAGAACAGACTACTTCTACCTACCAGGAAAAATACTACACATAGATGGAGATAAAGAATACCTAGATAGATGTCTAAAATATTACGAAGAAGCAAATATATGGGCAATGGGAATAAACGAATCAGAAGAAAATATTCCGATAAAAATTAAAAACTGGCTAGAAGAATATAAACCAGACATAGTAATAATAACAGGACATGACGCACTATACAAAAAAAAAGAATACAAAAATAGTAAAAATTTCATAAAAGCAGTACAAGAAGCAAGACTATACGAAAGAGACCATAACAAACTAATAATAATAGCAGGTGCATGTCAATCAAACTATGAAGAACTAATAAAAGCAGGCGCAAACTTCGCATCAAGTCCAAAAAGAATAAATATACATGCACTAGACCCAGCAATAATCGCAACTAAACTAAGCCTATCAGACGCAAATAAAGACATAAACCTAAAAGAAATACTAGAACAAACAAAATACGGATCGAACGGAATCGGTGGAATAATAACAAAAGGAACAATGTACATAGGATACCCTAGATAAGGAGAAATATGACACTACAAGAAATAAAAACAAAAGTAAATGAAAACATTGGAAACAATGTCACAATAAAATACAATATGGGAAGAAACAAAATAGAAAAATACAACGTAAAAATAAAAGAAACATATAAAAATATCTTCATAGTAGAAACAAATAAAACAGAAATAAAATCATTCACATACACAGACATAATGACAAAAACAATAAAAATAGATTATTAAGTATTGATTTTTATTTTAAAATATTATATACTTAACTTGTAATACAATAACTGAAGGGAGAGATTAACTTGAAAATTACACAAGTAGATGTTACAAAAAAGACAAAGGAAGGTTCTAGAATAAGAGGATTCGCAAGAGTTACAATTGACGATTGCTTTCTAATAAATGACATTAGAATTATCGAAGGTGATGAAAAATTATTCATCGCAATGCCAAGTAGAAAAGTAGAATCAGAAGATGGAGAAATCAAATACAAAGATATCTGTCATCCACTAAACTCAGAAACTAGAGCACTTTTCGAAGAAGCAATTATTGCTAAATACAACGAAGCTGAATAAGCTTCTTTTTTTTAACAAAAAAAGATATAAAACTATATCTTTAAATGCTTTCTAACAGCAGTATAACTACCAAACATACCGACTAAAATACCAATACCTATTAAAACAAGAGAAATCATATAAATAAAAGGCTCTGGTACAATTAACTTAATAAATGGTGAAAACAACTGTCCATCAAATTTTTCATAAAGCTTAACATAACCAAAAATAGTTAATAAAATTGGTACTATAGAACCCATAAGTCCTAAAAACAAACCTTCAAGAATAAATGGAATTTTAATATTAATATTAGAAGCACCAACTAACCTCATTATTTCAATCTCTCTCTTACGAGAAAAAATAGTAATCTTAATAGTATTAGTAATTAAAAATGCAGTAACGATAATTAAAGCAATAACCATACCAATACTAATCTTACGAACCATATCAAATAAAGAAACAAGTTGTTCAACCATTCCTTCACCATACTTAACGATATCTACTCCATCCATCTTAGATATCTCATCAGCTACATACTTAATCTCATTAATATCCTTTACCTTAACCTGAAATGTAGACTGAATTGGAGTACTACTTTCATCCCAATCCTTCATAACACTAGAAAAAACATCACTAGAATCCATCATCTCTTTAGATAGTTCCATCTTAGACTTATATACTACACTATCGATATAAGGTAACTTATCAATCTTTTCCTTAACTTCATCAGTAACATCATCAGTAACGTCACGATCTAAAAAAGCAACAATAGTAACATCACCCTCAACCAAAGAAGCGAAATTATTAACATTCTGAGATAAAACAATCGCAAGCGCCACAACAATAAGAGTAATAGTTATACAAGAAACAGAAGCCAATGAAAGAGAAAAATTTCTAAAAACACTTTTAAAAGAATCCCTAATACTTCTTAAAACAATTCTAATTACTTTCATGTTCATACTCTCCTTCCGCATAATCCTTAAGTACTCTACCAGTATCAAGTAAAATAACTCTCTTCTTCATTTTATTAACAATCTCAGTATCATGAGTAACCATAATAATAGTAGTACCAAGCTTATTAATTTCCTCAAGAACCTTCATAATCTCCATACTTGTAACCTCATCCAAATTTCCAGTAGGCTCATCACAAATTAATAACTTTGGACCATTAACAATAGCACGAGCTATCGCTACACGTTGTTGCTCACCACCAGATAAATGAGTAGGATACTGTTTTGCCTTATTCTTAAGACCAACCAAATCCAAAACCTTTACAACTTTTTCATAAATTTCACGTTTAGGTAAACCAAATATTTCAAGAGCAAAAGCAACATTCTCATAAACAGTTAACTTAGGTAATAACTTAAAATCTTGGAAAACAACACCAATTTTCCTACGTAACTTATAAACCTTAGAATTTCTAAGTTTACCAACATTAATACCACCAACAATAATCTTACCACTTGTAGGTTTTTCTTCACGATAAAGCATCTTAATTAAAGTACTCTTACCGCAACCAGTAGAACCAATTACAAAAACAAACTCACCCTTCTTAATATCTAAATCCAAATCTTGAATAGCAGTAACACCATTCTTATAAGTCTTTCTCGCATCTCTAATTCTAATTAAATCCATAAAACACCTCTCTTACTTAACCCCTGAAACCTCATATGCGTCAGTTACCAAAAAGAACGCATCAGGATCAATAGACTGAATTCCTTCCTTAACCTTAAAATACTCACTAGTAGGAATAATACACATAATAACCTTCATAACATTACCAGTATATCCACCTCTAGCATCCAAAACAGTAACCCCATGACTAAGATTATTCAAAATATACTTCTTAACATCAGTTTCATGAGTAGTAATAATGTAAAAACACTTAGACTCAGAAATACCCAAAATAACCTTATCAGTCATAAGACCTATAACATACATATTTATAATAGAATAAATAAACTTTTGAAATCCAAAAACAAACATCGCAATTAAAATAATAATTCCATCAGTAAATAACATTGCCTTACCAATAGAAACCTTAAAATATTTAGAAACAATCTGATTCAAAATATCAGTACCACCAGTAGTAAAACCAGACTTAAAAACAAAACCAAGACCAAAACCAGACATAACAGAGCCACATATAACAGTAACAATTGCCTCAGTTGCTCCTAAATCAAGATATGACGATAAAGGTCCAGTAAGTTTAACAAATATCGGATAAAGCAAAGAACCAACAATAGAATTGCGAGTCGCATCCCATCCAAGCATAAAATAACTAAGAAACAATAATAAAACAGAACCAATCATAATTACAATAGAAGGATCAATACCCATAGTTCTATAAAAAATAACACCTAATCCGCCAACACCATAAACAATATCATTAGGAAGAACGAAAATATTATAAGAAACAGAAAGTAACAATAATCCAAGTAAAAAAAACGCATAACGAATTAACCTATCCTTCTTATAAATCTCCTTTATCACACTATCCATTAAAATCACCCTTTAAAACATCATTAATAAAAATATCAATATCTCCATCCAATACTTTATCAACACTACTAACTTCAGTACTAGTCCTATGATCCTTTACCATAGTATAAGGATGCATCACATAACTTCTAATTTGAGAACCAAAATTAATATCCTTTTGAGCACCTTGAATTTCCTTCAATTTAGCATCCCTTTTCTCCAACTCCAATTGATACAACTTACTCTTAAGGACTCGCATAGCCTTTTCCTTATTCATAATTTGACTTCTCTCATCCTGACAAGTAATAACAATTTTTGTAGGAATATGAACAATTCTAACAGCACTATCAGTAGTATTAACACCCTGTCCACCATTACCACTACTTCTAAAAATATCAATACGAAGATCACTTGGGTTAATATCAACACTAATATCATCCTCAAAATAAGGCATAACATCAACAGAAGCAAAAGAAGTATGACGTCTCGCACCACTATCAAAAGGAGAAATACGAACCAACCTATGAACACCCTTTTCACACTTCAAATATCCATAAGCATACATACCACGAACAATAATAGAAACACTCTTAATTCCTGCAACTTCACCATCCTGATAATCAATAACCTCATACTTATAATCATGATTACCACACCATCTAGTATACATTCTATAAAGCATTAAAGCCCAATCACAACTCTCAGTACCACCAGCACCAGGATGAATTTCCAAAATAGCACTTCCCTTATCATAAGGACCATTCAATACAAGAAGATTCTCTAAATCAGATAACTCAGAACTAATAATAGGAATATCACCATTAATAACATCAATAATCTCATTATCAGACTCAAGTTCAAATAAATCAATAAGTTCAAAATCACTATCAATCTTATTCTTTAAACTAGAACACCTATCAAGAATACCCTTAATACTATTTAACTCAGAAATAACACTTTCACTTTTCTTCTTATCATCCCAAAAACCAGAAGAATTCATAATATTCTCTAATTCACTTTTTCGCGCTAACTTCTTATCAGGTTCAAAGTAACCTCCATAAATCATCAATTCGTTTCTTAAAATCATTAAAAGTAATAATAATCTCTCTATCCATATTATCCTCCATTACCTTAAATAATTATACCAAAAAAAATAACATTAATCTACAATTTATATAAAATTTCACAAACCAAAAAAAGCCAAAAAAAAGTTTGAACCTAAATCCAAACTCCATAAATTACAGCTCCCATACCTAATAACATACCAAATACATAAAATAATCTAACAATGTCAGTTTCACTCCAACCAAGTTTTTCAAAATGATGATGAAGAGGAGTCATCAAAAATACCCTCTTATGAAACATCTTAACAGAAAATATCTGAATTAAAACAGTTAAAGTTTCAATAACAAATACACCCGCAACAACAATTAAAGAAATTTCATGATTAGTAATAATAGAAACAGCAGCTAAAGTAGCACCTAAACTAAGACTTCCAGTATCGCCCATAATAACCTTTGCAGGATAAGCATTATAAACCAAAAATCCTAACAATGCACCAACTAAAATAAAACAAAATATTCCAATTTCTTCGCTACCAGCGATCCAAGTAGAACCTAAACTGATAATACCAAAAGCAAAAAACGCTATAACAGATAAACCACCTGCTAAACCATCCAATCCATCAGTTAAATTAACCGCATTACTTGAAGCAACCAAAATAAATAACAAGAAAACACCGTAAAACCATCCCATATCAATAGTAATACCTAAAGAATGAATATCTAAAATTGGTTCTCTTCCACTCTTCATAAAAATAATAAAGAAAACTAAAGCAATAACAGTTTGACCTAATAACTTTTGAAATTCAGTAAGTCCCTTATTATTATTTCTTTTAATAATCAAATAATCATCAGTAAAACCTAATAAAGCATAAGCAACAAAGACAAACAAAATAATAAACAAATTATTAGAAAACTCTAACTTACCTAACAAAATCAAAATAATGATAGAAACAATAGTAGGAACAATAAATATAATTCCACCCATTGTAGGAACACCATTCTTTTGATTATGTAACTTACTCAAAAAAATACTTATCCTTTGCTTAACCTTTAACTTTCTAAGAAGTGGAATTGCAATTAAACCAAAAACAACAGAAATAATAAACGAAACCATTAAAGCTAAAAGAGCCTTAGCAAGTATCAACATAAAAACATCTCCTTCTTAAATACAAAGTTAAAAACACTAAAAAGTGTTTCTACTTAATAATATATGGATTATCAATTGTACCATCACCATCAACATATAAAACATTACTATTTAAATTAATAACAGGTCTTGCATATCCCTCAATAGAAGCATTCTTATTCATAATAGAACCCTCATTTGAAGAAAAAATTACATAAGAATTAGTACTACTTGCATTTAAAGTCATACCAGTATTAATTTTTAAGAAATAATTATAATTAGTACACTCTATATCATACATTGAATCACATTTCTTATCTAAACTTGGAAGTAAAACATCAGTGACATCAACTACACCAATATATAAATCATTATATATATCACCACATACATTCATGTCATTAATTAAAACATCATCTTCAGATACTTTACCTATACACCAATCATGTTTAACTAACAAACTCTTATAATCCTTACTTATAAAAGTATTCTCATTATATATTTTCTTCAAATACTCAAGTAATCTACTCAATCTAAAATCATTAATTCCAAAATAACTTTCCTTTTCAGAATTATATCTATCATCCCAAGCAACACGTTCAACCTTTTTATCATCATAAATCATTTTGATACTTCCATCACTATTAATACCAATAATTCTCCATGATTTATCATCTATTTTTACATAATTATTAGGATATTCTCCTCTATAAATATACTTATCACCCATTAAATATAAACCATCACCAGATGTAACAACACCGTTAGAAATAATTTTCTTAGATAAAGTTATACTCTCATAATCACTACCACAATTTAAATAAGGAAAATATGCATATTCATCACTAACTTTATATACTTTGACACTACCTGTACAACTAACTCCTTCATCAACCATTTCAGAAAAAGGCTTCAAAAGGCTGCTCTCAATCAAAGTATCAGTACTAACAGAGACAGAAGAATCATCCATATTAGGAAGTAAATTATTACTTTTTTCATAATAATTCTTAGCAGCACTTACCATACGTGACTCAATATCCTTATATCCAGAAACCTTAGACTTACCTCTATTAGCAAAAAACACTAACACACCTATAATAGCAAATAAAATCAAAACACCTACAATAACATAAATAATAGAACCATTTCCATCATTTTTACTGTAATCATTGTTTACGTTATTATTGTCAATAGAATATGTAAATGTTTCGTCACTTAATTCATTTTCTTCAACCTCTTCAGTAACCTCTTCTTCAGGTTTATTCTTTAACTCTTCATTCTCCATAAAAAACCTCCAATTAAATTATATAGTTAGTATAACAAAAAGAATGATTTTTTGCAAGAATTTATGGTGCAATATATTCAACACCAATAGATTCAACATAAGCCTTAATCTTAGCTTCACTTAACATCTTATAATTTTCTAAATTATAATACCAATACATATCATTACTATTATTAATATAAGCTCCTTCATATAAAACATTTTGAACACCAAATAGTCTATTAGGAATTCTAATAACTGCATAATAATCTTCAAAACTGTAAACCTCACCATTAACCTTAGTACTAGCTTCACCCTTCTCATAATCTCTAGTATAAATTCTAGCATAAGGATCATTTTGACCATAATACATATCTGACCATGCATCGCCAATCTTATGTTCGACAGATAAATCTTCATAACTAGCACCAGCAGGAACCAAAATTTCCCAACCAGCACTACCAGTATTAGTTGAACTATTATGATGATTACTATAAACAATTTTACTTACAGCACCATAATATCCAACAGCATACCCCTTTTGCTCAACAATATCACGATCAGTATCTCCCATAGTAATACCATAATTATCATCAGTATCACGAAGCATTAAAACTCTTAAGCCGTGATCCTCAAAACGTTTCTTTTCATACATAGATAAATCAAGATTAATTGACTTCTCCCAGTAATAACCATTAGTTGCCCCAAAATCAGCACCACCATGACCAGGATCAATAACAACATCATATTGATACTCAAAATCTTCAACCTTCATATTAACAATATTCTTATCATAACTCATAGTAACTAATTTATTACCAATGTGAGACCTAACAATACGATTATAACAAGTCAAATTACTTATTAATGGATCAAGAGAGTCCCCAATTAAATAAAATTCATAAGTACCATTAGAAAAATTAGTAACATCTAAAGATAATTTATATCTATTGTATCCTAGAGAATCAACATCAATAATACTTTCACTACCAGTGTCCTTATTCTTAAGTAACAACTGATTACTAAAATTACCACTCGCAATACCAGTAAAATAAACTCCATTATCAGTAAAACTATTAGTTAAAATACTATTACTAGTAGAAGCATAATTATATTTAACAACAACAGTACGACTAACACTACTACTATTACCACTACTATCACTTACAGTATATAAAACAGTATAAACACCAGGAGTAGTAACATCAATATTATTATTAATTACAACATTTTCTAACAAATCCTCATTAGAATTATCACTAACAACTATACCCTCTTCAACATAATCACCATTAACAAGCATAGTATAAACCTTTGAACCAAGCAATGTAATAACTGGAGCTTCAGTGTCAACAACATTAATAGTTCTATAAATAGTCTTAACCTGATTCATATTAGAAGCATAAGTATAACTAACATGATATACACCAACACGACTAGTATCAACATCACTAGAATCAATTATAATATCATCACTATAATCAATTCCATCAACTAAAACACTTGCGCCCTTCTCTTCATAATTACCATTAACAGAAATAGTATTATAATCAGCTTCATTTAATTCAAAAGAAATATTATCATTAACAGAATTATAAACAACATTAGATTGAGTACTCCAATTAGTACCTTTTAAAGTCTTACCTCTTAATAAAAATACACCAGTTAAAGTAACAACCAAAGTAACTGCACAAGTTGTTATAATTGCGCACTTACCAAATGATAAATTTTTTCTTATTTTACTTAAAAAACTACTGCTGACCTTATCCTCACAAGAAGGTAAAGTACTAACAAAATCGTCATCTATTTCAATAATCTCAATATCATAATCATCAATTTCAATAATTTCAATATCTTCATCATATCTACGATTATTCATACAATTACCTCCTTATCATAATAATTATCTCATAATTAATGAGTCCAATAACATTTTTTTTAATAAAAATAAGGAAACTTTACACAAATATTGTAAAAAAAACAAAAATTTAATATAATTAAATTAAGATGAATAATAAATAGGAGGTAAAAAATTCATTTAGCGCCAGAACCAATTGGTTGACGAGGTTAGTAGTTATCGAAAATTCGGCGGATGCTACTACGGTAATGCAATCGTTAGATATATAAAAAAAAGTAAAATCAACATTACAACAAAAAATATATCAAGCAACAAGGAGGAAATTTATGTGTGGAATAGTAGGATATAATGGAAAAGAAAAAAATTCCAAAAATATCTTAATAGAAGGATTAAAAAAACTAGAATATAGAGGATACGATTCAGCAGGAATCGCACTAAAAGAAAACAATAATATAATAATTACAAAATCAAAAGGATTAATTAAAAACCTAGAAGAAAAACTAGACGATAAAACAACAACACTAGGAATTGGACATACAAGATGGGCAACACATGGTACACCAACAGAAACAAACTCACATCCACATCAAGTAGGAGATATAACTATAGTACATAATGGAATAATAGAAAACTATAAAGAATTAAAAGAAGAATTAATAAATATCGGATACAACTTTAAATCAGAAACAGATACAGAAGTAGCATGTGCCTTAATAGACTACTACTATAAACAAGAATCAGATATTAAAAAAGCACTATCAAAATTTATAGATAAAGTAAAAGGTGCATATGCACTAGGAGTACTAGTTAAAAACGAAAACAATCTTTATAGCATTAGAAAAGACTGTCCACTAGTAATAGGAAAAGGAAATATTGGAAACTTAATTGCATCAGATATACTAGCAATATCAAACCATGTAGAAAAAATACTATATCAAGAAGAAAACACAATAGCTGAAATAGGAAAAGATAATATAAAACTATATAATAAAGATTTAAAAGAAATAAAACCAATATTTAAAGATATCCCAAAAGGAGAATATACATCAGATAAATGTGGATACGAACACTACATGCTAAAAGAAATACATGAACAACCAAAAGTATTTAAAAATACAACAGATAAATATGTTCAAAACGAAACAGAAAGTCTAAAAAAAGAAATGCCAAACTTCAAAAAATATAACAAAATACATATAGTTGCATGTGGTTCAGCATATCATACTGGATTAGTTGGAAAAAATCTAATAGAAGAATACGCTAATATTCCAGTAGAAGTAGAAATAGCAAGTGAATATAGATACAAAAAAAACTTCTATGACGAAAATACACTTTTAATATTAGTATCACAATCAGGAGAAACAGCAGACACACTAGCTGCACTAAGACTTGCTAAAAACGATAACATAGATACACTAGCAATAGTAAATGTTAAAAATAGTACAATAGCACGAGAAGCAAAATACGTACTAACTACAGAAGCAGGACCTGAAATAGCAGTCGCAACAACAAAAGCCTACTCTGCACAAGTCGCAACATTTGGACTTATCGCGTTAAACATGTCATTAGAAAAAAACATAATAAAAAAAGAAGAACTAACACAAATACTAAAAGAAATAAAAGAACTTCCAATACAAATAGAAAACACAATAAATAACTGTAACTATAAAGAAATCGCAAATGCAATATATGAAAGAGATGATATATTCTTTATAGGACGAGGAATAGACTATGCACTATGTATGGAAGGATCATTAAAACTAAAAGAAATATCATATATACATAGTCAAGCATACGCAGCAGGAGAACTAAAACATGGAACTATATCATTAGTAGAAAATAATACACCAGTAATAGGTTTAATAACAGAACAAAATCTAAAAGAAAAAACAATAAGTAATATAGAAGAAGTAAAATCAAGAGGAGCAAAAACAATAGTAATAACAAATGATGACACAATTAAAAACTACGACTATATTACATACCTACCAAAAGTACATAAAATGCTACAACCATTACTAACAGTATTACCACTTCAACTAATATCATATGAAGTAGCACGCCTAAGAAACTGTGATATAGATAAACCAAAGAATCTAGCAAAATCAGTTACAGTAGAATAAAAGATAGGAAAAATTTTTTTCCTATCTTTTTAATATCTTCTAAACTTCTCACCAAAATTCAAACATTTCTTATATTGATTACCATACTTAACTTGACCAATATCATCACTCATCTTAAATACATCTAATCCTATTGAAACAGAATCTTTATACTTATTTATTAAACCTTTAGTCATACATGTATATTTCAATAAAGCACCATTATAATTACCATTTATAATATCCATACATACTGGAGAAATTGTCGATTTAAATAATTTAGCAGCAATTTCTTTATCACCGTTAATTATATTAGCTATCACTGGACCAACAATATCATAAATCTCTAATTGTTTAAACATTTTAGGATCTTGTTCCAACCTTTCTCTAAAAGAACATATGGTAGCCAAAAACAAATTATCATTATTCAACCCTAAAGTATCACATAGAGCAGTAGTTATATAACATATACCCATATGTTTCTTATAAAACTTACAATCACCATATCCGCCACGTTCATAATCTTTATTACAATATGTTTTGTACCATGAATCAGAAACATCAGATGAGCCATCATATTCTTTCTTAAAATCACATTGATATCTTGCTGAACATACACCATCATATCCAGGACATACAATACCATACCCCATACTAATTCCTCCTTTAAATTGACGTATATTATACACTAAAACTATAAAAAGTCAAGAAAAAACTAACTACTTTTAGTTAGCTACTTAAAACAAATCATTATTTATACAAACATATTACCATTCAATAATATTTAAATTACTAAATCTTTCACTCCAACTTTTAGCTTTCTTATCATATATTTCTTTTGTATTATACTTATGTTTTATTGGTCTTATTGTCCTACTATAAATATCACTTAATCCATAAGGTGCATAAATTTTTATATTATCATTATCCTTTGTAATTCCTATAGCATGAACAGTTGCTATCCACTTATTAATGGCATCTTCAGAATTTATATATTGTTCAACATCAATATTAAATTTTTCCTTTTTCCATAAATGCATTCTAGCCTCATTTGATACATCTATTTCATATTTATAACCTTTCTTTATACAATAATCATTAATCAAATTATAATACTTTATATCTGTATCAACAGATAAATCCTCATTATTATAATAAATAACATCTATATCTTTTATCTTATCATTAAGTGGTTTATTATCATAATAATTCCATATAGTTTGGAAAATACTACCAGCAGCAATATAAAAATTAGGTAAACTTAATTTATAAATGAAATCCAAAATATCCATTAATTCAATATTATTTTTCAATATTAAAACAGCTTGTTTTACTTGCTCATCAAGTACTTCATACTGCATTTATCTCACTCCTATCTTCTATAACAACTCTATCAAATTAAGACATAAAAATCAATAAATTATATATTTTTTTTAGAAATTATAAAAAAAAAACCTAACAAAGAGTTCGAATAATTCACCATTGGTACCAGCACAGAAGAAGTCGAACAACTATGCTAAATACAAAATAATAGGTAGTAATAAATACTAACCAATATTATCATACAATATTTTTAATTCTTTGTTATATTTTTTTTACTACAAAGTCAAAGAGTATAGAAAAAACCGGCAAAAATGTTGCAGAAAAAGCGGCAAAACTTTTTAGATTAATTTGCTACTAAAATATTATTGCTATTTAGAAAATCTAATAATAAAGATAGAATATCTCCAAATTTTATATTTTGAGCATATACTCTTTTTGCTATGTATTTATCCCATAGTATATAAATTCTATCATATTCTTTTATTTCATTTAAAATATTTGAATAATCTTCTAAATATTTTAAAGAATCTCTTTTTTCAAAAGTATTTTTCATAGCTAGCATAAAATTATCCATATTTATTTCGGATTTCATTTTTGTAAGAAACATATAAATATCATAATAGTCTTTCATTCTACTACTATATATTCCTCTTCTTAATATCGTTTCTATTTTCTCTGATAAGATTGTTTCGATGTTATAACAATTAATTATTATTTGTTTATCTTCAAATACCAGTGGATATTTATACCTTAATTCTCTTGGTGTAACTTTATCACCTGTAGATATATCTATTTCAAGATTAACTTTCATATTTTGAAGTCTTCCTACAATATGATATTTATTACCACCGTATTCATCATCTTCCATAATATCAGTTACATTAATCAGATCAAATTTTACTCCATCATTTAAATTTATAGATAATATTTCGTTTAATACATTTATCATATATTCTTTTTCCACATTTAATCCTTTAATTGTGGTATCCATATCTTTAGTAGTTCTATTGTCTATTCCAAACATAGCTGTTAACAATAATCCACCTTTAAGTATAAAATTATCATTATATTTAGATACAGATATTCTTTCTAATATTCTTTCAAACATAAATCTCTGCAACATTTCATAATAATCAGTATTATTTTTTTGAGATAACTCTTTAGCTTTCGATTCAATATTCCTATAATCTACCACTTCATCATCACCTCAATAATTATATTAACCTTTTCATATACTCCTAATTTTTTTGAATATTCTTCTAGTAATTTAATATTTTTATTTTTACTATTAAAATACTTATTTAATATTCTATTTTGTAATTCCAAATCAAATTCATTATTACTTTTTAACATATCACATATTGTTCTTTCAGCATTATAGATTTTTACAGGATTACCAAAAGGACTTTCAACAGTTGTTATTCCTAAATTATATTTTTCTTCCGATACATAGTGAACATTGTAATTTCCTCTAATAGTTTTGCCACTTACAGATGTAATATCTATTTCAGATGGTGTCTTATTTGTCATATTCATTATATGAAAAGCAGTATTATAAGAAAATATAGCATATGGATATCTCATTTGAATTATATAATATTCATCTTCCATAAAATTAGGATTCATATAAATTCCGCGATTTACTTTTCTTATGTATCCATTTTTTATAAGTTGAGGTATTATTCTTCTATCTATACCTAATTTTTCTATTTCTTTTGTTGTAATATAATTATTATTCTTTTTTAAATAAGAATATAACTTTTCTTTTTCTAACATAATATCACCTTGACATTCATACAAAATTATATCATTTTATTGTACGGTTGTCCATATCTTTTTAATCTATTTTAAAAAAAAAAGAACTCTAATTAAAGAGTTCGAATAAAATCTTATTGGTACCGGTGGTCGGACTTGAACCGACACGGGCAAAACCCACTTGATTTTGAGTCAAGCATGACTACCATTCCATCACACCGGCATGTATAAATTATAACATTTAAAAACATTATAATCAATACTAATTATCAATTTTCTTTATACTTAGACTCAAATAAATTAGTCTCATCATCATCACTATCAGGTAATTCAATATGAGGTAACTCCTCCAAAGAACTAATTCCAAAATAATCTAAAAAGAAATCAGTAGTACCATAAAGTATAGGTCTACCAGGTAATTCAGACCTACCCTTCTCACAAATCAAATCACGCATCAATAACTTTCTAACAACATGACTACTATTAACCCCTCTAATTTCCTCTATCTGCATTCTTGTAATAGGTTGATTATAAGCAATAATAGCTAAAGTCTCCAAATTAGACTGAGTTAATAAATCCTCCTCATCAGGAACAAGTTTTTTCAAATAATCCTTATACTCCCTCTTAGTAACCAACTTATAACTCTCACCAAAAACCTCAATACGAATACCCCTATCACTATTCTCATAATCAGAAATTAACTCATTTAAACTTGATAAAATAACATCATCTGAAACACCAATAATACTACATAAATCAATTAAAGTTAATCCTTCATCACCTGAAACAAACAATAAACCTTCAATTAAACCTTTATAATTCATTATGCCACATCCTCTATAAAAATCTGATTAAAATTTCTATCCTGACTAACCTTCGCACTAGACTTCCTAACTAAATCCAAAATAGCCAAAAAAGTAACAACAATAAAACTCTTATCATGTCTATCAAATAAATCAGTAAATTGAACCTTACCTTTACTTCTTAAAACATCCTTAATCTCATCACATCTTAAACTAACAGAATACTCACGACTAGTAACCTTAGTATTAAGAGGTTTCAAATACTCCTTCTTAGAAAAAAACTTATTAAGCGCATTAACCAAATCATCTACACTAACATCATCATTAAGATGAACTTCACTAACACAACCATAATTCTTTAAATCCTCTGGTTCACGAGTGAAAAAATCCCTTCTATCACTCTCTAAACTTCTAAAATAACTAATCATACCCTTATACTGTTCATAATCTAACAATCTATTAATTAAATCCTGTCTTTCCTCTTCAACAACATCAGAATCAACATGAGGAAGCAAAATATTAGACTTCATCTCAATTAACTCAGCAGCCATAGCCAAATACTCACTCGCAATATCAAGATTCATCTCCTCCATACAATGAATATAATCCAAATACTGACGAGTAATATCAACAATATTAATATCACAAATATCTATGTTAGACTTCTTAATTAAATGCAATAACAAATCAAGAGGCCCTTCAAAAGCATCAATCATTACTTTATACTCCATAATAAACACCCTAAACATAATTTTACCAAAATAAAAAAAATAAGTAAATTAATAATAATAAATTAATCACTTATTAATAGAAGTAAGCTTCAAAAAATCATAAATTTTACCATAAATAGAATCAAAATTATTATCAACCTCATAAATAATACGACTTAAAATCTTCTTAACATCAGACTCATATTCATCAAAACAATCAAAATATAAATAACTAATCTTATCATAATCCATAGACTTCACTTGATCCAAAATAAAACTATTAATAGATAACTCATGACGAGTCTTAAAAAAATCAAAAGAAACACTTGAAACAGAAATATCAAAAGAACACTTATCAAGACCGTCGCAAATATCAATAACCTCATTCTCTTCATCTATTAACATGCTACTTCTACCAATAACACAACCCTTAGAATCAAACCTTACAATAATAGCCTCACAACCATCACATAAAGAACAAACATAACAAAACTTATTCTTACTAACCTTAAAAAAATCAGAGCGTTTATAAATCTTATCAAGTAAATCAGAAGAAACCCTAACATCACCATACTTAACAGAATGCAAAAAAGAACTATCCACCTTTAAAACAGGAAGCTTCTTAATATGAACAATATCATCATCCAAATTCCAATCATAAAAATCAAAAAAACAAGAATTAAAATTAGCTAAAATATCATAAATGTAACTCATTATTATCCCCTTTCAAAAACAAAGAAAACAACATAATAAAAACACCAATAAAAAACAATAAACACTCAACCCTACTAAATATAAACTTAACATAAAAAGAAAAATTATACCCAAGAGTCAATAAATTCAAATAACATATATCATAAATAAGACCAATAAGAGAAAAAATAAAACCCAAAACAAAAACAAAAACCCTAATAAACATAACACCACCTGTAATAAATACTATGAAATAAAAAAAATAATATTTATTAATAACGAAAAATAGTATATAATTAAATAGGTGATTATATGGAATTATTAAAATATATATTTTTAGGAATAATACAAGGAATAACAGAACCAATACCAGTCTCATCAAGTGGACACTTACTAATATTTCAAAAACTACTAAAAGGACTAGACACAATAGACTATGGAATACTTGCCACAATCACAAACTTTGGTAGCCTACTAGCAATACTAATACTATTCAGAAAAAAAATAATAAAACTAATAAAAGGATTCTTTACATACATAAAAACAAAAGAAAAAAAATACTACGACGACTATAAATATAGTTGGTATATCGTACTAGCAACAATACCAGCAGGACTAGTAGGACTAATAGTAGAAAAATTAGGACTATTTGACTACCTAGAAGAAAACGTAAAATTTGTAGGACTAACACTTTTAATAACATCAATATTTCTATTTGTAATAAAAGACTTCAAAGGAATAAAAGAATCAAAACAAATAACCCTAAAAGACGCAATAACAATAGGACTATTCCAAGTAGTCGCACTACTTCCAGGAATAAGCAGAAGTGGCGCAACAATAGTAGGAGGAATGTTCAGAAACCTAAAACGCGAAGTAGCATTTGACTTCTCATTCATACTATACATCCCAATAAGTATCGCAACAGCTATATTAGGAATAAAAGACCTACTTGAAGCAAGCCTAACACTAACACAATACATTTACTACGGAATAAGCATGATTATGGCATTTATATTCACATATATTGGTACAATATGGTTCAAAAACATTGTAAAAAAAGGAAAACTTATCTACTTTGTAGTATACTGCATAATAGTAGGAAGTTTAGTAATAATATTCTTATAAGTATAATTAAAAGCATATTACACAAAATAAAAAAGGTGATAATATGCTTTTACTATGCATAAAAATATTCTTAGTAAGAATACTAGATGTATCGCTTGGAACAGTAAGAACAATAATGACAGTCAAAAACAAAAACATAATCGCAAGTATAATAGGATTCTTAGAAATTACAGTATGGTTTTTAGTAGTAAAAGAAGCACTAAATACAGAAAATAACAGTATATTTATAGTGTTCTCTTATGCACTAGGTTTTTCAACAGGAACGTATATAGGAGGAATAATATCAAATAAATATATAAAAGGATACGTAACAGTACAAGTAATAACAACAAATAAAAACCTAGAAAATATACTAAGAAAAAACAAATATGGAGTAACAACAATAAATATAGAAAACAAAAACCAAATTATGCTTATAATACAAATAAACAACAAAACAATAAACGAACTAAAAACACTAATAAACAAAAACGACCAAAAAGCATTCGTAGTAATAAACGAAACAAAATACATACAAAACGGTTTTATAAAATAATAATATCTGATATAATAAAACCGGTGATTAAATGAAACAATTTACAAAACTTGACGAAGAATTTATATGTGAAAATTGTAAACAAAAAATAGAAAAACTAAACTATACAACAAGAGATCATTGTAACCACTGTCTATACTCAAAACACCTAGACATAAATCCAGGAGATAGACAAAACACATGTAAAGGACTGCTAAAACCTATAGGAATAGAAAAATTTAAAAACACATACAAAATAATATACAAATGCGAAAAATGCAATCAAATACACAAAAACATAATGGCAAATGACGACAATATGGATCTAATAATAGAACTATCAAAAAACATAGATTAAACTATCTACGTTTTTTTTATTAAAATAACTAAAAAATAAAAAACATAGATTATATCTATGTTCAAAATTATTTAATCATTTTAGTTATTTGAGGCATAAATACAATAGCAACCCCAAGTAAAATAAACAAAACTATTACAAAAGCTAAACCAGACTTACTCTTATCCGATTGATTATCTGTAGGAATAACAATTTGTTCCTGTTGAAAATCAGATGGATTATATTGACTTGTCTTAGACAACTGTTCCTCAATTGACTGCATCTTTTCCGCATCAATATTTACATTAGAAACTGGAACACCATTATTATTTACATTAACAGGATTAGGTGTCATTACAGGTTCTTGATTAAAACTAGGAACACTTGGATTAGTTATTGCTGGTTGTGGTTGAACATTAGAAGCTGGATTAACTGAAACACCAACATTTGGTTGAACAACTTGTGGTTCAACAGTAGACTGTGCTTGAACACCAACATTATTTGGTTGTTGCGATAAAGCTGGATTAGGAACAACCTGAGGATTAACACCAATATTATTATCCATAGAAACTGGACCAGTTTGCACATTACTCATAGAACCCGCTACATTATTAACTGAAACACCAACATTTGGCTGAACTGTTTGAGGTTCTACAGGAGATTGCATTTGAACATTAGGCTGTACAGGTGCTTGAGCAATACCAGAATTAGGTACTTGAACATTACCCATTGAAGCATTAGCGTTCATATCACTATTCATACCGACATTGTTATTTTGATTTTGTCCTCCATAAAGATTCTCAAAAGACTCAGCTGGAGTATCATCAAACTTAATATCACTAACATTAGGAATACCAGAACCATTATTTAAATTATTATCCATATTATCATACCCTTCCATTGTAAATATAATTATACCAAACAATTAACAAAAAATAAATATGCAAATAAATAAATAACAAAAAAAATGTAAAAAAAGTATCAATGCTTCGACATTAATACTTTATATAATTCATCACATTTATTCTTATCCATGGCTGGAACACCATCTAATCTATAAGGAATACCTAGTTGTTTATACTTAGAAACACCAAGTAAATGATAAGGAAGCAACTCAACCCTCTCAATATTTTTTAAAGGCTTAATAAAACTTTTTAACCTTTTAATATAATCCATATTATCATTAATACCAGGTACAATTACTTGCCTTATCCACATTTTTTTATTAATACTCTGACAATATTCTAAAAACTCTAAAGAAGGATTAATATCCTGACCAGTCATATTACGATAACCATCACTATCAAGCCCTTTAACGTCCCAAATAACCAAATCAACATACTTTAATATATCCTTATAAGATTTTCCCACACCAGAAGTATCAAGACAAGTATGAATTCCCATTTTCTTACAAAGTTTCAAACATTCCAATAAAAAATCATGTTGTAACATTGGCTCGCCACCAGAAAAAGTAACACCACCCTCATTACCAAAATAATTTCTATACTTATAAATATGCCTAACTAAATCATCTGGAGTAATCAAAAACTTATCATTCAAAGACCATGTCTCAGGATTGTGACAAAACAAGCACCTTAAAGGACAACCTTGTAAAAACACCACAACCCTAATACCTGGACCATCAACTAGACCTAAAGTCTCAATAGAATCAATATGACCTATCACATTTCACCATGGAAAGTTCTACTAATAACCTCTAATTGTTGCTCACGACTTAATCTATTAAAATGAACCGCATAGCCAGAAACTCTAATAGTAAGCATTGGATACTTATCTGGATTTTCCATCGCATCTTCCAAAGTTTCACGATTTAAAACATTAACATTCAAGTGATGTGCTCCTTGTTTAAAATAACCATCCAAAATACCAACTAAATTCTTAATACGATCATCATCACTACCAAGAGCTTGTGGAATAATAGAGAAAGTATTAGAAATACCATCCTGACAAACACCACAATAAGGTAATTTTGCAACACTATTTAAAGAAGCCAAAGCACCACTAGAATCCCTACCATGCATTGGATTAGCACCAGGAGCAAAAGGCACACCAGCACTACGTCCATCAGGTGTAGCTCCGGTATTCTTACCATAAACAACATTAGAAGTAATAGTTAAAATAGATAATGTATGTCTAGCACCTCTATAAAGCTTGTGTTTCTTTAACTCATCATAAAACTTATTAACAATCATAACAGCTAAAGAATCAACACGATCATCATCATTACCATACTTAGGATAGTCACCAGTAATAGAAAAATCAACAGCTATACCTTCACTATTACGAATAGGTTTAACACGAGCATACTTAATTGCACTCAAACTATCAGCAACTACAGATAACCCTGCAATACCAAATGCCATTAATCTGTCAAGATTAGTATCATGTAAAGCCATCTGACCAGCTTCATAAGCATACTTATCATGCATATAATGAATAATATTCATCGCATCAACATAAGTCTTCGCAACACGACCCATTACAATATCCATATGCTTCATAACATCATCATAATCAAGATACTCAGAATCAATTTTCTCTAACCCACTAACAACAACCTTACCAGATACTTCATCAACACCACCATTAATAGAATAAAGTAAAGCCTTAGCTAAATTACAACGAGCACCAAAGAATTGCATTTGACGACCTACTTGCATAGCACTAACACAACAAGCAATTGCATAATCATTACCATAAATTGGTCTCATTAAATCATCATTCTCATATTGAATAGCGTCAGTCTTAATAGAAATATTCGCACAATATTTCTTAAAGTTTTCTGGTAAACCATTAGACCATAAAATAGTCATATTAGGCTCAGGAGCAGGTCCTAAATTAATCAAAGTATTTAAATATCTAAAACTTGTCTTAGTAACAAAAGATCTATTTTCATCTAACATACCACCAATAGACTCTGTAACCCAAGTAGGATCTCCCGCAAATAAATCATTATACTCAGGTGTTCTTAAATGACGAGCAATTCTTAACTTAATAATAAACTGATCAATTAATTCACAAGCCTCTTCCTCAGTTAAAATACCCTCACGAATATCATTCTCAATATAAATATCCAAGAAAGTAGAAGTCCTACCTAAACTCATAGCAGCACCATTATTCTCTTTAATAGCAGCCAAATAACCAAAATATAACCATTGAACAGCCTCACGAGCATTACTAGCAGGCTTACTAATATCAAAACCATACTTAGAAGCCATACTCTTAATCTTACCTAAAGCACGAATTTGTTCACTAACATCCTCACGTAACTTAATATTGTCCTCAGTAATATCAGTAATATTATCCAAATCATTTTGCTTGCACTCAACTAAATAATCAATACCATACAAAGCAATTCTACGATAATCACCTATAATACGACCTCTACCATAAGCATCTGGTAACCCAGTCAACAAATGCGCACTACGAGCAGCACGAATCTCCTTTGTATAAGCATCAAAAACACCTTGATTATGAGTTTTACGATACTCATTAAAATGCTTATCAACTTCAGGATCTAATTTATAACCATAAGCATCAAGCTCATTATAAACCATTCTAATACCACCATAAGGATTAACCATTCTCTTTAAAGGAGCATCAGTTTGTAAACCAACAATAACCTCATTCTCCTTATCAATATAACCAGGTGCAAAAGAATCAATACCACTCATATTTACAGTATCAACATCAAGAACACCCTTCTTTAACTCCTCAGCTATTAACTCTTTGCATCTATTCCATACTTTATCTGTCTTAGAAGTAGAACCAACTAAAAATGATTCATCTCCTTTATACTCAGTATAATTGTTAATAATAAAATCACTAACATCAACTGATTCCTTCCATTTAGTACCTTTAAATTTATTCCAAATATCCATAACTAACCTCCTAATTTACTAACTAATTCAATCTCATTCCATATAGTAATACCTAACTTCAATGCCTCATCATACTTACTACCAGGAGAATCCCCAACAATAACAACATCAGTTTTCTTACTAACAGAACCAGAGACATTTCCTCCCTTAGACTCAATAATGCTTTTTAACTCATTACGTTTATAATTTTCCAAAGTTCCAGTAAGAACAAAAGTCTTACCAGAAAAAACATCATCCTGAACTAAAGTAGGTCCATCATACCTCATATTAACACCAATATCTTTCAAAGAAGAAATCAACTTAATATTATCCTCATTAGAAAAATAATCAACTATACTTTTAGCAATAACAGTTCCAATATCACGAACACTAACAAGATCATCATAAGAAGAATTCATAATTGAATCAATATCGCCAAAACTCCTAGCCAATATTTTAGCAGTCTTGCTTCCAACATATCTAATACCTAATCCGAATAATAACCTCTCCAAAGAATTATTCTTAGACTCTTCAATACTAGATAATAAAGTGTTAATACTTTTAGATCCAAACCCCTCTAATTCCATCAACTCTTCTTTATAATTCTTTAAACTGTAAAAATCAATATAATTTCTCAAATATCCCATATTATAAAAATCTTCAACAATTTGTTCACCAAAACCATCAATATTCATTGCATCCCTAGAAACAAAATGAATCAACTTTTCAATATTTTTAGCATCACACGACGGATTAACACAATAATAACTTGCATCCTTCTTAACCAATTTACTACCACATATAGGACATACATCGGTCATAACAAAAGGAATTTCAGAACCAGTACGACGTTCAACAATACTCTCATCTACCCTAGGAATAACATCTCCAGCCTTAATAATAGAAACAATATCACCAGTTCTGATATCCTTAGACAAAACATAATCCTCATTATGAAGTGTAGCCTTACTAATAACACTACCCATCAATCTAACAGGCTCCAAAATCGCATTAGGCGTTACCTGACCAGTACGACCAACAGTAAACTTAATCTCCTTTAACTTAGTCAAAACACGAGTAGCAGGAAACTTATAAGCAGTAGCCCACTTAGGATACTTAGCAGTAAAACCTAAACGCTGTTGCTCATCTATATCATTTAATTTAATAACCATTCCATCAATTTCATAAGGCAAACTATTACGATTCTCTGTCCAATAAGAAATGTGTTCCAATAAACCATCTATACCATCTACAAGCTTATTATTCTCATTAACAGTAAATCCTAGTTTTTTCATATACTCTAAAGCTTCACTGTGATAATGAATTCCATAATCAAGAGCATTAGGCAAATGATAAATAAAAGTTTTCAAATTACGACTAGCAGCAATCTTAGAATCTAATTGCCTAATACTACCAGCAGCCGTATTACGTGGATTAGCAAACAAAGAAAAGCCATTTCGTTTTCTTTCCTCATTAATACTATTAAAAGTATCCTTATCCATATAAATCTCACCACGTACTTCAATAGTAACATTCTCACGCAATTTTAAAGGAACATTTTTAATAGTTAAAACATTATGCGTAATATCTTCTCCAGTAACACCATCTCCTCGAGTAGCACCCCTTACAAATTCACCATTCTCATAATAAAGAGAAACAGACAAACCATCAATCTTAGGTTCAACAACATACTTAGGGTTCCTAACCTCTTTACGAACACGCTCATCAAAAGAAATAATATCACTTTCATTAAAAACATTACTCAAACTAAGCATTGGAATCTTATGAGTTACCTTTTTAAACTCATCAATAACAGTTCCACCAACACGACTAGTCGGAGAATTATCACGCTTTAAATCAGGATATTTTTCCTCTAACTTAATAAGTTCCTGCATATACCTATCATACTCTTGATCAGTAATAGTAGGATTATCTAAAACATAATAATTATAATTAGCCTCATTTAGAATATCAATTATTTCCTGCATTCTATCATTCATCAAATCACCTCATCAAGAAAATAAATGATTAAAAATAATCATTTACTCAAAGCATCGTAAGTAAGCTTAAAAATCAAAATACCTAACAAAAAAGCAAGTAACCAAAATAAAGGATTATTAGTATTTGATATAGTCCACTCTCTTAATTTATCAGCAAATTCTTTCAACGTATCCATTACACTTAATACCATATCATACCCTCCATCTTACATAATAATTATAACATATATAACTTTTTTTTAATAGATATTCACTATAATTTCTTAATACTTTTATGACCTTTCAACAATTTCTTAACACCATGAGGATGAGGAAATGCAATACTCACAATAAATCCATCTATACTTATGACAACACCCTCCCCAAAAACATCATGAACAACCTTATCACCTGGACCATAATCAATATCATCATCAATAACATTTTTATTATCAAAATGATTATCACCTATATTACGCTTAGAACCACTTTCAAGAATATTACTAGAATTAATTTCACCGATAAATCTACTAGGTTGATTATAACTATCATTACCAAATAATAATCTCTTATGAGCATTAACAATCCATAAATGCTTTTTAGCGCGTGTTATCGCAACATAACAAAGACGACGTTCCTCCTCTAAAGCCTCATCATCAAAAAAAGAATTACTATGAGGAAAAACTCCCTCTTCCATACCAATTAAAAAAACATTTTCAAATTCAAGCCCCTTTGCAGAATGAACAGTCATTAAAGTAACAACATCAGTGTCTTCCCTATGCTCTGTAATATCAGATACCAAACTTATTTCAGTCAAAAAATCCTCTAAAGAAACAATACCATTTTTTTCTTCAAATGCCTTAGTAATAGACTTAAATTCTTCTAAATTTTCAAGTCTAATTTCAGAATCAATACTTGTGTCACCTTCTAATTCTTGTCTCATGCCAGACTTATCTAAAACCAAATCAACCAACTCAGTTAAAGTATAACTATCAAGTTTAGAACGAATTCCATTAATCATAATTTTAAAATTCAATTCCTTACCATCATCTATTACATCAAAAATACTACTATTATTCAAATTAGCTTTACTTACTAAATTATCAATAGTTTTTAAACCAATACCACGTTTTGGAACATTAATAATTCTTTGAAGACTAATATCATCATTCGTATTATAAATCAATTTTAAATAACATATTAAATCCTTAATTTCCTTTCGATTATAAAAATAAAAGCTACCAACAACCTTATAAGAAATATTCTCTTTAAGCAATGCTTCTTCCATAACACGTGATTGTGCATTAGTTCTATACAAAATAGCTATATCACTCTTACTTACACCAGAATCAATTAACTTATTAATTTCATCAACAACATAACGAGCCTCATCTTTCTCATCCAAAGCTTTAAAATATTGTATTTTATCGCCTATCCCATTAAGAGTCCATAATTTTTTATCCTTACGATGTTTATTATTTTTGATAACATCGTTCGCACTGTCTAATATAGTTGATGTAGAACGATAATTTTGCTCTAGTAAAATAGTTGAACAATCTTTATAATCCTTTTCAAAATTCAAAATATTTCTATAATTAGAACCCCTAAAAGAATAAATAGATTGAGATTCATCACCAACAACACATATATTACGATTTAAAGCACTCAACATCTTAATTAAAATATACTGGGCCTCATTAGTATCTTGATATTCATCAACCATTATATATTGATATAATTCCTGATAAAATCTTAATATCTCAGGATGTTCCCTAAACAACTTAATAGGCAAAAACAATAAATCATCAAAATCAAGAGAATTATTAAGCAATAACTTTTTCTCATATCTTTGATAAACTTCATATACTTTTTGATCAAAATCATTACCTATGAATCTTTCAAAATCAGAAGCACTTATTAACTCATTTTTAGAACTACTAATACTATTCCTTATCGCACGAGGATTATAATCCTTCACATTAATATTCAAATCCTTCATAATTTTCTTAATTAAAGTCAAAGAATCATCACTATCCAAAATAGTAAAATTTTCTTTAAAGCCAAGTAAATCATAATGCTCACGCATTAAAAAAACACCAAAAGAATGAAAAGTAGAAATTCTAATTTGATAACCAATAGAACCAAGTAAACCAATAACTCGTTCCTTCATTTCTTTAGCAGCTTTATTTGTAAAAGTAATAGCCAAAATACTATCTGTTGGAACACCATTATCTACTAAATAAGCAATTTTAGTAGTTAAAACACGAGTTTTACCACTTCCAGCACCAGCGATAATCAAAATTGGCCCATCTGTCTTTAAAATAGCCTCTTTTTGTTTTTCATTATACCCTACTAAATCCATACTAATCACCTATAACATAATAACATATTTAAATTAAAAATAAAACAAAAAAAGAACAATTGTTTGCAAAAAAAAACTAAATATATTAATTTAGTTTATCACTCGCTTTAGCATTTAAATCAATATCACAAAATCTTTTCTTCAAATACAACTGATATGCAGCAGCACCAATCATTGCAGCATTATCAGTACAATACTTAATTTCAGGAATAGTTAAATCAATACCATTTTTACTACATTCATCAGTAAATGCTTCACGTAATCCTTTATTTGCAGATACACCTCCTGCAACAATCAAATTGTTTACATCATAATCCTTTAAAGCCTTCATAGTCTTCTTTAAAATAACACTTACTACCCTATTTTGAAAAGAACAAGCCAAATCTTCCTTAATAATTTCATTACCACGTTGTTTCTCATTATTAACTAAATTCATAACAGCACTTTTAATACCACTAAAACTAAAATTATAACTGTCATCATCCAAAGGCATAGGTAAATTATATGTATCATTACCTATATGAGCCATTTTATCAACCAATGGACCACCAGGATAAGGAACACCAATAACACGAGCAACCTTATCATATGCCTCGCCAACCGCATCATCTAATGTACCACCTATACGCTCAAATGAATAATGCTCTTTCATGTATATTAATTCAGTATGACCACCACTTACAACAAGAGCAATTAAAGGAAAACATAATGGCTTAACCAAATTATTCGCATAAATATGTCCAGCAATATGATGAACAGGAATTAATGGTTTATTATAAATCATAGATAAAGCCTTAGCAGCCTCAACACCAACTAATAAAGATCCAATTAAACCAGGACCATATGTAACGGCAATCGCATCCATATCTGACATTTTCATATTAGCCTTTTCTAAAGTTTCTTCCAAAACTAAAGTAATATTATTAATATGAAGTCGACTTGCTATTTCAGGAACAACTCCTCCATACTCCTTATGAGTAGATATCTGAGTAGAAATAACTGTAGATATTTCCTCACAACCATTTTTTATAATAGAAGCACTAGTCTCATCACAACTAGACTCTATCGCAAATATATATGTATCTTTCATTTACATCATCTCTCTAATCATTAAATAAGCATCATCATTACCATAATATTTTTTCCTTATAGAAACAACCTTAAAACCATATTTTTCATATAATTTTATTGCGTCTATATTTTTAACATTTACCTCTAAAGTAATATTTTTAGCTTCAATATTAATCATCATATCCATTAATTTTGAAGCAATACCTTTCTTTCTATGTTCAATATGCACCCAAATATATTCAAGCTCAATTCTATCATATATTAATGAATAACTGATCAATCCAACAGGTTCATTATTTTCTAAAAAAATATAATTTTTTAAAAAAGGATTTTCTCTTTTTAAATATTCAATATTAAAATCCTTTATATTATTATTTAAATATTCATAATAATTGTCTGTATAATTAATTATCATTTTCATTTTTCTTTCTCAAATTTTCTTCAGCCTCAGTTAATTTCAAATAATTTGGAGTTAAAACTTGATGTTCAATTTGTTTTTTATCTTTATTTTTATTTATTATTTTTTCAAAGTCAATGCTAGGTTGAGTTGTAAAAATATGTTCAAAATTATCATAACTAATATATTGAACATCTTTACTTATGTTCAGAAAATCATCTAATAAAATATATTTATCATCTAAAATATTGTTTAAATTCTCATCATATATACCAGCATAAACATAACCTCTTCTTGCATCAATTAAAGGAGCTTTATCATTATCTGTGATAGTAGAAGCCAATACTTGTAACTCAGAAATTGGTGTAATTTTAAGCCCCAAAGACATTGCTAAAACCTTAGAAAAAGTCATACCAACACGTATACCAGTAAAAGAACCAGGACCAGTAACAGTATATATTTTATCAACATTATCTAAAGATAAACTATTTCTTTCAAATAAATCTCTAACCCTAACATCAAATAATGAAGACATATTCTTTTCACATTTTTCATTAATAAAATCTAATAATGAATCATCTTTAAAAATAGCAATCCTAATAAAAGATAAAGCAGTATCTACAAATATAGAAATCATAAAACCGCCTCACATAATTCCTCATATTGCTTACCATAAGCATTAATAACAAGACAACGTTTATTCTCATCAATTACTTTAAACTTAATATCTAAACGTTCTTTTGGAAGAATACCTTTAATATTATCAGCCCATTCAATAATACAAACACCATCTCTGTTAAAATACTCCTCAATACCAATATCAGAACTATCATCATCTAATCTATAAACATCCATATGATATAAAGGCATGTCTCCTTCATACTCTTTAATTATTGTAAAAGTAGGAGAAGTAATAGTATCAGTAATTTCCATAGCCTGTGCAAAACCTTTAGTAAAAACAGTTTTTCCACTACCCAATTCACCATTTAAGCAAATAACCATATTAGGAAATTTTTCAGATTCAAAATTTTGTGCTAATTCAATAGTATCATCCTCACTACAAGTTGTAAATTTATATTCCATTTTATCACCAATATAATTATATAAAAAAAAAACTATTATAACAATAGTAAAAACAAATAAAAAAGCAAAAAAAAAAATTGGCAACTTGCTATTTTCGCTTTAACACTATTTTCGCCGTTAAAGAGCTTAACTTCTGTGTTCGGGATGGGAACAGGTGTATCCTCTTTGCTATCGTCA
>Ga0129307_1000849_pt1 | contig 40663 bp, 62 predicted proteins | sample P1105metagenome_FD_94437 | JGI IMG/M metagenome (GOLD analysis project Ga0129307, IMG submission 94437) | Capybara group fecal microbial communities from Wisconsin, USA - P1105 metagenome | ecosystem: Host-associated > Mammals > Digestive system > Large intestine > Fecal | place: USA: Wisconsin...
GCAACTTTTCCGCCTTCCATCAGCTTGCGGATTACAGCCTCTTTGCCGTCTGGAAGAAGGCCTGCAGCAACTTCGTCCACACAAGCCTGAGCCGCAATTGCGCGGGCGGTGATTTCGTTATCGCCGGTGAGCATTACTGTGTGAATGCCCATGTCTTTGAGTTCACGGATTGCCTGGGCAGAATCTTCTTTGATTGTATCTGCTACAGCAATGATTCCCAGAAGCTTGTCGTTGCGGGCAAAGAGAACCGGAGTTTTGCCCTGGGAAGCGAGATTTGAGATTTGACTTTCCAGCCTGTCAAGAGATGCTGAAACAAGTTCAGCATGACTAATTGCTTTGATATATGCCGCATTACCGCCGTAAACATTTGCTCCAGCCAGTTTTGCGTGCAAGCCGTTTCCAGCTTTGATTTCAAAATCACTTGTTTCAGAAAGTTTGATCTGATTCTTTTCTGCATGCTCAACAATCGCCTTTGAAATCGGATGTTCGCTTTTTGCTTCAAGGGCATAGGCTGCCTCAAGAAGATCTTCTGCCTTCGTATCATCAGCTGGGATTACATCAGTTACCTGCATGATTCCGCTTGTGATGGTTCCGGTTTTATCGAGGGCAACAATCTGAGTTTTGCCGGCCATTTCCTGGGCAGCGGCTGTCTTAAACAAGATTCCGTTTTTTGCACCAATTCCGTTGCCGACCATAATCGCAACCGGAGTTGCAAGTCCAAGCGCACAAGGACAGCTGATTACCAGAACAGAAACTGCACGTGCTACCGCATAACCGACAGTCTGTCCAACAAGAAGCCAGACAATAAAGGTCACTGCCGCAATTCCAATAACAGCTGGAACAAATACTCCCGCTACCTTATCTGCAATTTTTGCGATCGGAGCCTTAGTTGCTGCGGCATCACTTACCATGCGGATAATTCCTGCGAGGGTAGTGTCCTCACCAACGCGGGTAGCTTCGCAAACAAGGAAGCCCGAAGTGTTGATTGTAGCGGCAGAAACTCTACTTCCCACCTCCTTCTCTACAGGAAGACTTTCGCCTGTGAGGGCAGCTTCGTTTACTGCACTCTGTCCTTCAATAACAAGACCATCAACCGGAATACTGTCACCTGGGCGAACAATGAAATGATCGCCAATTTTGACTTCTTCAACCGGCACAGTTTTTTCGTTTCTATCAGCTCCAGTACCTTCAACAAGTACTGCAGTTTTCGGAGCCATCTTCATCAGAGATTTTAAGGCATCGGTAGTTTTTCCTTTTGATTTTGCTTCGAGCATTTTTCCCACAGTGATGAGAGTGAGAATCATGGCTGCAGATTCAAAATAAAACTGATCCATGTAGTACATGACTTTGTCTGAATTACCGGCTACAACAGCTCCGCTCATAGCAAAAAGTGCGAATACGCTGTAGGCAAAAGAGGCGCCAGCACCAAGAGCTACAAGGCTGTCCATGTTAGGCGCTCTGCCAAGCAGGCCCTTAAATCCGTTTATAAAGAACTTCTGATTGATTACCATAACAAAGGCCGAAAGCAAAAGCTCGTACAAGCCCATTGCCACATGATTTCCATCGAGAAAAGCTGGCAGCGGCCAGTTCCACATCATATGTCCCATAGAAACGTACATCAGTGGAAGCAAAAGTACGATTGACGCAATAAGCCGCTTTTTCATTTTTGGAGTTTCGGTGTCTTTGAGCTCTTCTTCATAATGTGCCGAACCTGCTGATTTTGAATCAGCTGATTTTTTCAAGCTTGCACCATATCCGGCATTTTCAACAGCCTTTATGATTGCTTCAGGCTTTGCGTCGCCTTCTATCCCCATGGAATTAGTGAGCAGGCTTACTGCGCAGGATTTTACTCCTTCTACAGAACCTACAGCCTTTTCAACACGGGCAACGCAGGCTGCACAGCTCATTCCTGTAACGTTATATTGTTCCATAATTGCCTCTTTTTATTTCATCAGCTTTTGTAAAGTAACGACAAATTCATCAATTACGCTGTCATCACCTTTGCGGATTCCCTCTGCTACACAGGTCTTCATATGATTTGCGAGCAGAACCTTGTTGAAACTCTTGAGGGCACTTGAAATTGCAGACACCTGAATCAGAATATCAGTACAATAAGCGTCGCTTTCAAGCATTCCTTCAACACCACGAACCTGTCCTTCAATTCTTTTAAGGCGGTTCATCAAATCTTTTCTTTCTGCATCATCGCGCTCTTTATGTTTTCCAGAACAGTGTGGACAAGTTTCTTCCATGACAATCTCCTTTGTATACCCTCTAGGGGTATATCTTACACTGATAAAATATACCCTAAGGGGGTATTTGTCAAGGTATGGGCTTGAATAATCAGCCATATATTGAAAAATCTCCGCATTAGTGAGATTATGTTAGTATCTACTAATATTAATGCGGAGAATATCAATGCTTACTGAAAATCAGAAAAATGAGCTGAACAAAAAAACTTGCAAAGTACTGAAAAGTAAAGAGGCTTTTAAGGCCGAAATGGCGAAAAGATTTTCTTCTTCTGATATTGAAAAAATCTGGGCAGATGCAGAAAAACGCCTGTTCGACATGTTTGCCGGGCATACTGATTTGCCAAAAGGCGTTAGCGCACATACAGATAACTTTATTTTTCCAGCTGCAGCAATCTATCTTGCAATGAAAGAATTTGATAAAGATGCTGCATACGAGATTATGAAAAAAGTCATGGCAGAAAAATCAGACAAATTTGGAAAAACGCTTGCAAAGTGGTGTCATATCCCGGGCTTCAAAAAATTCTTTCTCAACATGTGGGATTCGATAAGCCGCAAATCGTTCGGCGAAACAGCAGGCTTCAAGAATGTTTTTTATCCGAAAGAGAAGGGCTCTTTCCGCATGGATATTACTCAGTGCCCTTACAACAAGTATCTTACAGAGGCCGGCTGTCCAGAACTGAATATTCTCTTCTGTGAAAACGATGTTCATTCTTACGGTAATCTGCCCGGACTTAAGTTTACAAGAACAAAGACAATAGGAGCAGGCGACGACCTCTGCGATTTTAAGATGGAACTGGTAAAATAATGAAAAGTACATTACAAATCCCAGAAAACATTTTGACTCAATTTGTTGATGTTGCCCGCGAGACTATTGGCAAAAACCTGCTGGGCGTCTATCTTCATGGTTCTGCTGCTATGGGATGTTTTAATCCTAAATCCAGTGATTTAGATTTGCTTGTTGGTGTAAAAGAAGCTCTTGATGATTCAACTAAACGCTGTTTTATGGATAGGGTAGTTGCGTTGCACGAAGAGTTTGTCAAATTATCAGGTTCCAGTCATGCCGGAATTGAAATGAGTGTTCTTCTTCAGAAAGACTGTAAACCATTTGTTTATCCAACTCCTTTTGATCTTCATTTTTCTGCCATGCATTTGAAGTGGTACAAGGATAATCCGGATGATTATGTTCAGAAGATGAAAGGAACTGATGAGGATCTTGCCGCTCATATCACAATAACCCGTGCTCGTGGCCGCTGTCTTTTTGGCATGCCGATTAATGACTTCTTCGGAGAAGTTCCTGCTGAAAATTATTTTGATTCAATTCGTGCTGATGTTGAAAACGCTGAATCTGAAATCACTGAAAACACAAATTATCTTGTTTTGAATCTTGCCCGTGTGCTCGCCTTCAAAAAGGATGGACTTGTGCTTTCAAAGCTGGAAGGCGGCCAATGGGCTCTGGAAAATATTCCTGCAGAATATCAAGGAATTGTAGAAGCAGCTCTTGCCGAATATGAAAGCGGAGAACCAGCTCAGTATGATAAATCAGCATCCGTTAATTATGCTAAGTATATGTTAGGCTTAATAATCTAAGCATCTTTAAAAAAGACTATCTTCAAGTGCTTTGCGATAGTTTATAACTATGGTCAAATTCTGCTGCATGTGTTATCATATTTGTATGACTTTACAGCAATTAAAGTATGCCGTTGCAGTTGCAGATACCAGAAACATAACAGAAGCTTCCCGCCGGGTTTTTATTTCCCAGCCAAGCCTTACCGCCGCAATCCGCGAGCTGGAAGAAGAAATGGGAATCACAATTTTCTCCCGTTCTAACAAGGGCGTTACAATTACAAACGAAGGTGACGAGTTTTTGTCTTACGCCCGTCAGGTGCTTGAACAGGCAAATCTTCTGGAAGATCGATACAAGGGTAGTGGAAGCGGAAATACTATTTTCTCTGTTAGCTGCCAGCATTATTCTTTTGCTGTAAACGCTTTTGTTGATGTAATCAGACAGTTCGGTGGAAACGAATATGATTTTACTTTACGCGAAACCCAGACTCACGAAATCATAGAAGATGTTGCGCATCTAAAAAGTGAAGTAGGGGTTATGTATCTTTCCAGCCGCAACGAAAACGTAATCAGCAAATTAATCAAAAAGAATAATCTGATTTTTGAACCGCTCTTTACAACAAAGCTCCATGTCTTCATTTCAAAAAATAATCCGCTTGCAAGCAAGAAGAAAATCAAACTGACCGATCTGGCCCCTTATCCATACCTCACTTATGAGCAGGGCGATTTTAATTCCTTTTACTTTGCAGAAGAGCCGCTGACAGAAATCGATTTTGACTGCCCGAAGAATATCCAGGTACGCGATCGTGCAACGCTCTTTAATCTTCTGATAGGTCTGGACGGATATACGATCTGTTCCGGAGTTATCAGCCATGAATTAAACGGCCCGGAAATCATTGCCCGCCCGCTCGCCGTAGATGATATAATGACAGTTGGTCTGATCACAAGAAAAGGCATGGCCTTGTCGCGATATGCGGAAGCTTATATTACGGCAATAAAATCCGTAGTTAATTCCAAATATTGATCAATATATTTATTTGACAATCTTCAAATAGTGCAATATATTGCATATTATGAAGATAAGAAACGAAGATGTTTTATCTGCAATGCCGCCGCAATTCGGACTTTTTGGGCTTTTGTTTGCCTTTATGAACCGACTTCAGACTGTGGGCGACGCATTTTATGAAGAGATTACCTGCAAGCAATTTTTTCTCTTGGCATGTCTTAACCTCTATCCAGATGAAGAACCTACCTCAAATGAACTTGCAGAAACCATGGGTTGTACCCGCCAGAACGTCAAACAGATTTTAGACAGCCTCTGCAAAAAAGAGCTCCTTGTTTTAATCCAGGATAAAAACGACAAAAGAAAACAGCGTATTCATCGCACGAAAAAATGCGAGAAGCTTGCAACAAAATATTTTCAGAAAGAACAGGAGTTTATGCAGTTTTTGTACCATGACGTTTCTGAGGAGGAGATGCGGAGCGTTTTTAAAATCATTTCAAAGATGGAAAACAATCTGAAGAAAACAGGAGAGTCTTTGTGAGTAAAGTAGTGAGGAAAAAGAAGATGATGATACTTTGGGTTATTACAGCGGTAATTTTGCTTGTGACTCTATGGTTTAATATTCCTTATTCTCCTTTCAAAAATCAGTTTAGAAAAGATATTGCAAAAAGATGTCTGCTTTCGGAGCAGAGTGAAGGAGTGGGGGCACAGATTGTTTTTTCAAAAGAAGTTTTTGCCGGGCTTCCGCCGCTTTTGCAAAATTATCTTGAAACTTGCGGCTACATCGGCAGTCCGCAAAAATCAGTTTTGAATATGGAATACAAGAAGGTTGATTTTGCTCTTGGTTTGAATCGTCCGAAGCTTAAGATTGATTATAGCCAGCTTGATTTTGCGGATGCTCCGACGCGGCTTGCTTTTATTGACAGTAAAATGTTTGGCGTACCTTTTCAAGGTTATGACTATTACATAGAAGGAAAGGGCGGCATGAGGGGAGTACTTGCGAAGCTTTTTAAACTCTTTGATCAGACGGGCAAAGAAATGGATAAGGCATGCCTTGTAACTTATCTTGCGGAAATTATTTTTTTACCCGAGGCAATGCTGCAGGACTTTGTGACTTTTAATCAGATTGATGGTCATACAATTGAAGCGAGAATTGAATATAAAGGTGTGACTGCTTCAGGCAAGTTTCACTTCAACGATGTCTGCGAAATGATTTGTTTTTCAACCGATGAACGAGGGCAAAGTGCTTCTGACGGAACATTTGAATATATTCCTTGGGAAGCCCAGTGTCAGGAATACAAAGTTTACTCAGACGGCATAAAACGCCCGACAATTTTTCGTGCAGTCTGGAAGTATCCGGCCCAGGATTTTGTATATTTTGACGGTAAAATCAGCAGCGTAGATGGAGTGGAGGTGAAATAAATGAAAAAGAAAATACCGGAGCTCATAATTATTCTGCTTTTGATTATTGTTTCCCTTTGCGGAGTTTTGTCGCTAGATTTTTCCAATGCGTATTCGTACATCAATCAATATGATGATGAAGTAAAACTTTTTGGAAGCGGAATCTATAAAGATGATTCTTATTTTAAGGCCCCGATTTTTATTGGTTCTGATTTATGTGTTTTGTTTTTCCTTGTTCCACTTTTTGTAATTTCATTAATAAAAGATTTACGGGCCGGCACTGCAAAAACTCAGTTACGGCTTGTCTCAATCGAAGCGATAAGTCTTTATTATGCAGTAAGTTTGTGCATTGGTGTAAAATATAATCGTATTTTTGTGATATATGTAATTTTGTTTTCTCTGCTATTTTTTACTCTGATTAAGAGAATGAGAGATTTAAATAAATTCAATTATTCTTTTGAAATGAAAAAATCAGATGCAGCATTTCTGATATTTTCTGGGATCTCACTTTGCGTTGCATGGTGGCCGGATATAATTCCAACTATAATCAATGGAACTTCTTTGAGTCTGATAGAAAATTATACGACAGAACCTACCTATGTTTTGGATCTTGGTATCATTTCACCATTATGTTTTATTTCTCTGTTTCTCTTGAAAAAGAAAGATTCTTTTGGCCTGGTTTTGTATGCGATTTTATTACAGTCGATTATTGTTGTTGCAGTAATGATGATTACTCAATCTGCAGTTCAGTTTGCATCCGATGCTGAAATCCCATTGCCAGCGCTAGTTTCTAAATCACTAATTTTTGTTATACTTGGATTATTCGCACTTGCTCTTGATCGAAGGAGAAGCCAACATGAATGATTTAAAAATTCGAGAAGCTGCAGTTGCAGACATTCCACAGATGTGCAGTCTTTTTCAAAATGATTTAGGATACGCAGAGTGCACACTAGAAATTGTTGAAAAACAATTTGCCGGACTTGATGCGAAGCGGGAAGCCGTTTTTGTTGCGGAAGTGCAGGGCCGTGTTGCCGGTGTAATTCATATTGAAAGATATGATGTACTGTATTTCCCTCCGATGTCGAATATTCTGGGCCTTGCCGTATCATCAGATTTCCGTCGCATGGGAATTGGCAGCGCGCTTTTGAAGCGGGGAGAGCAGTGGGCACTTGAACACAAAATCAATACAGTCCGCCTGAACTCTGGCGGCACCAGAACTCAAGCCCATCAGTTCTACAGAGCTCAGGGCTATGTTGATGATAAGACACAACTGCGGTTTATAAAAAATTTGAAATAATTAAAAAGTCTGGAGGATACAAAAATGTCAAAACAAAACATCTATGATAACGAAACCTTCTTTGAAGGCTACAAACAGATCAGAGAAAAGAAAGAAAATGCGAACATTCTTTTTGAAAAGCCGGCTTTGTTTTCGCTGCTTCCTGATTTGAAGGGCAAGCGCGTTCTTGATCTTGGCTGCGGCTACGGCGAGAACTGTATGGAATTTGTAAAGCTTGGAGCTACTAAAGTTGTAGGAATTGATATTTCAACAAAGATGCTGGAAATTGCCCAGCAGGAAAACACCGATCCAAAAATCACATTCCTGAATATGCCTATGGAAGATATTGGAAGTCTTTCAGAAAAGTTTGATGTAATTGTCAGCTCTCTGGCTCTTCATTATGTGGAAGATTTTGATGGAATCTGCAAGCTGGTTTATGGACTTCTGGATGAGGGTGGCGTTTTTATTTTCTCTCAGGAAAATCCTATTAACACCTGCTTTACTACCGGCAACCGCTGGACTTGTGATGAAAACGGCAACAAGCTTTATGCAAATATTTCGAACTATTCTGTTGATGGCAAAAGATGTTCAAGATGGTTTGTTGATGACGTCGTAAAATATCACAGAAAGTTTTCAAGCGTTATTAATTCGCTAATCAATGCCGGATTCTCACTGCAAAAGTTGATCGAACCATATCCAACAGAAGAAATGGTAAAAGAGCATCCGTCTACTGCAGACCTGCGCCATAAACCAGATTTCCTCGTTGTAAAAGCAGGTAAGTAAAAGGAGTCGTATGATTATCTTAATCGCAGGCACATCTCACACCGGAAAGACAAACCTCGCACAAAAGCTGCTGGAAAAATACAAGATGCCTTATCTCAGCATCGATCACCTGAAGATGGGCCTAATCCGCAGCGGAAACACTACGCTTACTCCAATGGACGATGATAAATTAACCGGCTATCTCTGGCCGATTGTGCGGGAAATGATAAAGACCGCAATCGAAAATAATCAGAATCTGATTGTTGAAGGTTGCTACATTCCTTTTGACTGGCGGAAAGATTTTGATGCCGAATATCAGAAATCCATAAAGTTCCTCTGCCTGGCCATGACTGCCTCTTATATCGATTCCAATTTCGATAAAATCAAAGCGCATGCCTCGGTTATAGAAGCAAGAGTGGATGACAGCGATCTAAACGCCAAAGACTTAAAAACTGATAATCAAAAAAATATAGAAGGCTTTCAAAAATCCGGTGAAAAGGTTATTTTGATTAGTGTTGACTATGAGTCAGATCTTCAGCATGCCTTTGATTACTTGTTGATAAAATAAAGTCCTACAAGGCAAATAACTACGCCTGCTATTTTAGAAAGGCTGAGTTGTTCTTTATATAAAAAGAATCCTACAAAAATCAAAACCGCAGCAAGAATTGTACTTGAAACAAGAGCAAGCGTATTTACTTTCCATCCGGCCTTGTAGGCACAGATAAATCCGACTTCGAGTCCTGTGATTACGATTCCAAGAATTATGGTAGCCCAGTTTGTCAGAGTAAAGTCCTTAAAACTTGGATGTCCTTTTGATGTAACGAGAAACATAACGAAAGAGAAAATAGATGCTACGGCATAAGTAACCGTCATTGAGGCATAAGTGTTCATTGCCGCAGGAATACCTTTTGCGCAGATTTGATAAACAGTGTTTGCAGTGACGATTAATAAGATTGGCCAGATGTACGAAAACATGATGGACGCTCCTTTAATTGTGATTGTCCATCTTCTAAGACCTAACGATGAGACTGAATGCCTAAAGCATTCCTACCCGGTGGCAGTAACATCAGAATATCAAAAATGACCGAATTCATCAATGAGACGGTTAATGCAAAACTCCTCATTTATCATTATAATATTAGACGTATTTTATCTGGAGACCCTATGAAAATCGCAGCAACTTACGAAAAAGAAACAGGAAATATATTTCAACATTTTGGAAAAACACAGTATTTTAAGATTTACGAAATCGAAGACGGAAAAATTCTTTCTTCGGAAGTAATCGATAACGGCGGAAACGGACATCACGCTCTTCCTCCATTCCTTAAGAGCCTTGGAGTTGAAACTCTGATTCTTGGAAACAGAGGGCAGGGCGCTATTGATGCCATTGCCGCAGCAGGCTTAAAGGAAGTTCCTGGCATCACAGGTTCGGCAGATGAAGCTGCCGAAAAGTTTGCAAAAGGCGAACTCAAAGGCAACTTTGAAGCCAGATGCGATCACCACGGCGAGCATCATAATCACTAAAAAGTGGGACCAAAATGCTATGTATGATTTGTTAATTTTATCATTGTAACTTACATAAAATATGCTATAATATCTTACATAAGATATATCACAATATATAGGGGGTGTTAGTTATGCCAAATATCCGTCCTGTTTCTGATTTAAGAAATTATGCTGCTGTACTTACAGAAGTACGAGAAAATGAACCTGTTTATCTTACGAAAAATGGCCGCGGAGCTTATGCTATTGTTGATATCGCTGAACAAGAAAATTATGAAAAGACAAAGGCTGCACTTAAATTAATGTGTGAACTCCAAAAAGGACGACAGTCTGGAGAACAAAACGGATGGCTTTCAGAAGAAGATGTAGAAAAGCATTTTAAGGAAAAATTCAATGCCTAATACTCTTCATTATTCTCCAGATTCACTGCAAGATTTGGATGAAACTTTTGATTATATTGCTCACAAAAAACAAAACCCTATTGCAGCAAGAAATACTATACAGGGAATAAGGGAAGCAATTTCAGATTTAAAAACTCTAGATAATATAGGTGTAAGAGTTTTTTTACCAAATGGCCTTGAAACACCTTATAGATTTGTGAAACATAATAATTTTCTTGTGTTTTACAGACAAGATGGAACAGATGTTTACATAGATCGCATAATTTATGGAAAACGTGATTATATTCAGATTCTTTTTGGAAATACTTATTCAGAATAATTAGTATTGCAGGAGTCTGGTGCGGCAAGAAACTGGCGACTTTATTATAGGAGATCGTATGGCAACAACAAAAGAATATTATGAATATGTAATGGAATGCCTGAATAAAGCTTGCGAAGTCACTTCCAGAAAGATGATGGGAGAATACTGCCTCTACTTTGATGGAAAACTGTTCGGTGATATATGTGATAATCGCCTGCTAGTAAAACAGACTGAAACTTCCAAAAGGCTCCTTGCCGACTGTCCGCTTGAATATCCCTACGAAGGAAGCAAAACTCTTATGTTCCTGGTATCTGAGTTTGAAAACCCTGAATTAATGAAAGAGTTGCTTGAAGGGATGTATAAGGAGCTGAAATAAGCCACTAGCGGGTTTACATTGGTAGACAGAAGATAGATTATAGACACTATATATAGCGTAGTTTAATTATGGCACACTAAATATGGTGTACCCCGTATTATTATATATACATCTTTATAATTATTCTACATCAAATATAACCATCTGATTTCTTTAAATACGCTACAGATTTCTCCAGCGCTTCAATAGTTTTAGTTTCCAATACACAGCGTGCATTACGGGATTTTGCAAGCTGCAGACGGTCGTTCAGGTCAATTTCACCATCACCAAGTGCCAGATGATTCTTAGGCGGATTTTCAGAGCCGTCATGAATATGGAAATGAATCAGCCGATCCACATGCGATTTGATAAAAGGCACGTCCTTTTCGCCGATTGCTTTGGAATGGCCAATATCCCAGGTTAGATCAAAATAAGGGCTTTCCAGCAGGAACTCTATAGCCTTCTTTTCGTAATCCCTGAATCCGTCCGTATTCTCAATCACAATCTTGATATCTGCATCGCCAATCCACTTCTCGCAGCAGTCTCTGAAATGGGCAAAAGACGTCATATAAGTATCAAAATCGCGGTCGTACATCTGAACTTTACGGTTCGGCAAAGTGATATAAATTCCATGATTCATGTGCATATTGAGCGTTAGCGGCTGAGTCTGATCGCCATATTTATCGCGCAAAGGAAGCAGTTTTTTGGAAACCTCGATTGTCCGGCGAACAGTCTCCAGATAGGCCTCAGAAACCAGAGAATTAAAGTCCGCAATGTTCAGATTCTCATCCAGATGGATTGTATAGTAAATATGGGCCTGTTCTGCGGCTTTTATGAAAATATCCGTCTCTTCAAGCTTATCAAGCTGATATTCAGGGAAATTCATGTTGAGCTCTATAAATTTAAGCCCAAGTCTGCTGCACAAAGCGATGTTATCTTCCAGACTCTTATTTTCGATTAAAGTTGGCATTCCAAACTGCATATTTTACCCTTTCTAGTATCCGAACTCGCCGGCTATAGATTCATCATTCTTAATCCAATCAGCTACATCAATAACTCTGTATTCTTCAGGTGTATCACGAACAATAACTGTTTTAATTCCGGCATTTATAACCAATCTTTTACACATAGAACAGCAGATAGAATTTTTGATGATTTCGTTTGTATCAACTTCGCGACCTGAAAGATATAGCGTAGAATCAACCATTTTAGCTCGTTCAGCACTGATAATTGCATTTGATTCCGCATGCACACTTCGGCATAATTCGTATCTTTCACCACGGGGAATATTCAGCTTTTGTCGTACACAATAACCAAGATCTGTACAATTCTGGCGTCCACGAGGAGCTCCTACATAACCTGTAGAGATAATCTCATCATTTTTTACAATTACGGCTCCATATCGGCGACGCAAACATGTACACTGATTCGAAACAACATCTGCAATATCAAGATAATAGTTGATTTTGTCTTTTCGCATATTTTTTTCCTATAACTACTATAACTGAATAAGGTCTAAAATTTCCAGCGTATTTCTGATTGTAAAATCCTGTCCGATTTCTTGAGACGGGCTATCCTTGCGATTTATCAGAATTGAACGGCAGCCAAGATTTTTTGCTGCATTTACGTCCCGGTGGGTATCACCAATCATCACCATATTTTCCGGCGCTATTCCTAGCTGTTCTGAAATGTCGCGCAGGCCCTTTGGATTCGGCTTTTTATACCCGCAGGAAAGCGACGAAACATATAAATCAAAATAAGGCAGAAGCGGAGTTACGTAGTTTTTATGCATGAGGTCTGGCATGCCGGTAGCAACATCAGTCATGGCGGCAATTTTGAAGCCGGCTTTCTTCAACGCTTCCAGAGTCGGAATTGAATCATCATAAATCACAGGCTCAAGCTTAAGCGACTCAAAAAAGACCTCAATGATTTTCGCAACAGGAAGCATGGTTCCCCACCCTTTTATGATTTCACCAAAAATAATTTCCGGCTCAATCTCCTTTTCGCGAGGATTTACCGCCGGATTATAATCACAGAAAATCTGAATCGAATCTGCAATCTGCTGGTCGGAAAGCCCGATGCCCAGCTGAGAGTTCACATACTCAAAGGCACTCTTGTAATATCCCGTCCAGCTCAGATGCATACCCTTATATTCCATAAGAGTTCCACCGAGGTCGAATACAAACAGTTTTATATTATCCAGCTTCATTTACACTACCTGACTATTCAAAAAAGAGATTTCCACCGAACCATCCGCCTGAAGCACAAAACGGCTTACTGCACCTGAGCGTCCGAATACGTGCCTCTTTTGTCTGTCTTCAAAAGTATCGCCCATAATCATCGAAATCAAAAATGACAGAGCGCCACCGTGTGACACTATAATGATTTTTTCGTCGTTGCTGGAAATCATCTGCTCGTAAAATTTATAAAGACGATTCCATAAATCTCGGTCACTCTCTGCATCCGGGAAAGATCGGAAATCCGGATTATAGACTTTCGGCGGTGTTGCAACATGTTCATTGTACCAGTCGCGAGGTTTACCATTTCCTTCTCCAAGATTTATTTCGCGAAGCAGTTCTGTCTTTGTAACTGATGAATCCGGTGTTTTAAGAATCTTTTGAATTTCATCTGCAGTTTGTGATGCCCGGTTCAGATCGGAAACGTACATTTTAAAAGTGCCGTCGCAACCTTCGTGACCGGATAGCCACTCCCCTATTTTGTGGGCCTGCGCCTTTCCAAGATCTGTAAGATTCCAGTTTCCCCAGGCACCAACATAACCGTTCACATGATGTTCTGATTGAGTGTGTTGAACTGTGTAAATTATTTTCATTCAGCACCTTCTTTTGCTATCTTAAAAATCATATCTGGAATTATAACGCTGCGGGTATAATGATACTTATCCTGCGCTTCTCCAACACGTCCTAATAATGGAACTCCTGTTGCAGAATTATCAGAAACTGCAAGCAAAGCAATATAAGGGACTTCGAATAATGGAGCAAGAGTGTGAAAAGTTCCAGTCTCCATTTCTATCAGTTCTGCACCGGTTTCTTTTATCTGATCTAGATGTGAATATTCCATTGCTATTGAATCTGTACAAAAGACTTTTGCAGCCTTTAAGTTATATCCATTGTCTTTTGCAAGTTCAATTACGTTTTTTGAGAATTCAAGATTAGGATAGATTTTTTCAAAGGGATGAAAATCAGAAAGTTTTTCCTGCAGATACAGATTTGCATATACTGCAGAAATATTTACCTCAGGAGTACAAAAATCTCCGATTTCAAAATCTTTGGAAAGTCCGCCAACTGCACCTGCGAAAATCAAATTTCGGAATTTCATTTCTGAACAGATAATCATATTATCAATCATATTTCCGCCGCCAGAAGAAACCTGAGCCCAGGCAACTTTGAGACCCTCTTTTTCAACAAGATAACCTGACTGATAAGAATGAACTGCAAGCTCCGTCACTTTATATGCAGGATTTCTAAGGATCTTTGTAGGCTTCCAACCTGGTGCAATCACAAGCGCATCATATTCTGTTTCCGGATCAAATCCAAAAACCTCCTGAAACATAATTCCAGCGTTGTATTTTTTCATATTGGAAAGAATCTTTTTTAACTTTTCGTTCATAGATTTTTTAATTTTCCTTAGATTTTTTTTGCAAACAACTGATCCGTTGTTCCATAAATTGTAGCATAGTCTCCTAATTTCTCAAAACCATATTTTTCGTAAAGGCCGACTTCTCCACTCATAATGTACACTGTGGAGAAGCCCTGCTCTTTTGCTATGCCACATGCAGCATCAATCAGTTTGCCGGACAAACGGTGGCCACGGTATTTTTCATCAACAAACATAAAACCTATGAAAGGTGAAAAATCATATTCTTCCGGAAGCTCATCCTTATTTGCGAAAGTACAGAAGCCGGCGATCTCATCATTTTCCAATTCAACAAGAACCCGCTCGTTTTCGGCAAATGCATTTTCCCGCATTCTCTTCGCAAGCGCCGCCCCTGCCCTCCAGGAACAGTTTTCTGCAAAGGTGATTGTTTTATTCCACAGTGGGTGGCCACTTTTCATTATTTCTATCATTCCTCAAAGTCCTTGTTAAACTTCTTGAACTTTTCATAGACCTCAAGGGCGAGTTTTACTGCATCGGAATATTCCTCGTGTAAAACAGACTTGCCATTTGCGTTGCGGAGCTTGTACTTTCCGTCCTTGGTGTGCTCAATCATCGGCACGTGTTTGTGATCACAAACAGAATACCATTTTCCGTTGATTTGTTCTTTATGCCATTTGAAATTATTTTTCATTTTTATCTCCATCATGAAGGGGAAGTCCTTCCCCTCGCTTCAGCCCGCTTCACGGTCTTACGCTACCCCTTCTCCTAGGGGCGTAGCCCCTAAAACCCCAAAAAATTGTAATGTAATGATTATAAATTGCTGGAAGCTTGCCCCCGCCTTCGCAGCATAGCTGCTCGGAGACTCGCTCAAAACTTGCCTCGCAAGTTTTGCCGGCAACAAGTTGCCGTCGCTCCCTACCATAAGAGTTTTGATTTGTTTGCCTGTTGCTTGTAAATCAATAACAGGTCTTTTTAGATAGGTGATATGACTCATAACTTTAAGCCTCCTCTCTTTTGGAATGCACAAAGTTCTGAATCACAGCGACTGCCCGCTCTCGGCAACGACAATCGGCTTTTGATATAGTAGTTGTACTTTTAATATAGCAAAAAATATTCAGTTCGTCATTAAAGTTGTGGTTTAAAACAGATGGGAAATAATCAAAAACTAACGATAGATCAATGGATAGTTATCTGCATTTTCAAGACTTTCTAACTCTATATCAGCATCAAGTTCTTCCCAATGAAGATTGCCAGCGAAATCTGTCTTAACATCGGCTATTTGCTTTACGGTAGCAGTTTCAAATACTGGATAGTCTTTGTAATTGATAAAATATTCTTTATCATTAGTTAGAATCCAGATTCCAAAAGGTGAGATATTTGTTACTTCTGTTTTAGTTGCAACTAAAGTGCTTGTTCCAGTCTGCATTAATATCCTCCTTACGTTTCTGTACAATATCAAGAATTGTATTTACTTCTGATGTCGAAAGATTAACAACTTTTGCAACACTAATTTCAGGTTCAAGCCATATTTTTACTTCTCCATCAGAAGAAGCAACATGCACATGCCTGCGGGTTTCTTCTCTTGAGAAAAAGTAAAATCTGTATGGTCCTTCTACAAAAACTGTTGGCAATTTCTTAATCCTTCTTTCTTAATTATATCATATTTATTCTTAAATTACTAATCTTTATCTTCTTGTAGAATTTCTATGGAAAAAGTAGCCGAGGTTTATTCGAACTTCCTGGCGGCCGATGTCATTGTTGGTGTAGCAGCAGGTATCAAAACCGATAAGTTCAAAGCCCTGATGAAGATAAAATCCGATTGCGTTTGTGTTGCAGGATTGTGTCTCCAGAATGATTGCACGGCGGCCCTGTGCAACAGCAACTTCCTTTGCTTTATCCATAAGACGCTTGCCCAGTCCCTGTCCTCGAAGCTCTTCTGTAATCCATAACTCTGTAACCATCAGTCTGTTAGACCACTCTTCCGGGCATACTTCGATACATGCAAGCATTTTTCCATTCTCGCCTACTACACCGTAAGCCTCTGCGTTTTCCCAATGATCCTGATACAAACCATCCGGGAAATCATACTCTTCCGGAGAGTGCACAACTTGCTTTTCAAAAGGCTTTTTAATCAGATTGATTTTGCAACCATCTTTATCTAATGGCGATATTTCTAAATCATAATAAGAGTCTGTTTTAGTTACGAGCGGAATTGGAGTTCCCTTCCACTGCTCTTTTGGTAAAGGAATTATTTCGATATTTTCGTTTGTCATATAAACCTCTAATTATTTTTGTTTTTTAATTTTCTCGAAGGCTTCTTCTATAGGAATTCCTTCACCACGCTGAATGCTCTGATAGGCTTTTTCCATTTCTAAATTGAATTGATCTTCTGTCATTTCAGAAAGATTCAGAGGCTTATTAGAAGGAAGCTGAGCCTTAAATGGCAAGCCATTGTTAAGAATAATTTGCTTATAAAACATATTAATTGCAGTTGATACAGGAATTCCAAGAGCAGCCAGAATTGCTTCTGCTGGCCCTTTTGTTTCCGGTTCTATTCTTGCATAAAGATTTGCTGTTTTTGCTGCCCACTCCAGAATAATATCTTTGTCGTACTTATTCAGATTCTCAGGAAGCTCTGACTTTTTGAAAAACCTATGCTCTAGCACTTCTTCTGGTTGATTGATAATTTCACCATTATAGTCTTTGGTTATAAATACAATTCCAGGCCCAAAACAAATATCTCCATTTGGATATTCAATAATACGATCTTTACCAGAATATAGCTTGAAGATTTCCAATTTCCCAAGCGTAAGCCCAGATTCTTCTTTTGACTCTCTGCGAATAGTTTCCTCAAAAGTTTCACCCATTTCCATTGCACCGCCAATAATTGCCCAGCAGCCATTATCACGTCTCTTTTGTAAGAGGATTTCACCTTTCGCATTTTCTATAATCACGCCACATGCACACGACATAATAGGAGCATGACCTACATATTTACGCATCTCATTGATGTATCCGTTGTTTTTGTATAATTCAATGTAGTCTTCTATCGTTTTTTCCATATCAGATGTTTATCACCATTATTCAATCTACCAATTTCTTTCAAAAAGGCAACCTGATCTTTTAGATCCTGACTGATATTTTCGTATTCTGGAGCATATTCTTTATATCCGTGTTTTTCAAAAAATTTCCAGGACCATTTTGCCCAGGCCAGATAATTTGAAGTAAATAAAGAAAACTGTCGCTCTCTTCCTCTCTGTTCAAAATGTTCTAACAAGACCTCTCCAATTTTTTGATTTTGATACTGTGCAGAAACAAACATCATCTTAAGATGATATGCTCTCGGGCCAAATTCAATACCTACAGCAACTCCAATTATTTTATCATCCTGTTCAGCAACCCAGACATCGCATTTTGAATCTTTTATTAATGAATCAATTTCTTCGTAAGTATAAGTTGGGACTTTAATTTTTTCTATCTGTTCAGCAAACGGCAGATAGGAATCTTCAACAACTTGTAAAATGTGAGGAATATCTTTTGAATTAGCTAGTCTTATAATCATTTTTTCCTTCCATTTCATAACTCATAAACTTTTTCAATTTATCAATAAAATCATCATCAATATTTTTTCTTGTAGGAATATGAATAAAGACTGCCCTACTATTAAACTTTTGTAAAGCGTACCAATATGCATCATTGCAAAAATAATGGCCCGGGGTATCCGAAATGCTATTCTCTATTCCTGCCTTCTCAATACTACCTGAAATGTTTTCCAACGCAATCCCAGAAGCAATCTTCTCACCATTCTTTTCTGCAAATCTTTCGATCCGTACAGAATCTTTAAGATTCTTGTCGCAGCCGAACATTATTAGAAAATCAAAACCCTCATCAATTTCTTCAATATCTTTTTTCAGACCATCAAACGAATTTGTGAGCAGCCTGTAGTTTTCAGAAATTGAATGAACCAGAATACTTGAAGAATTATTCTTTCCCTTAAAACCCGTGAGCAGGATTCTGAGACTATTGTCTTTTTCCGCCATATATTCCCCAGAGACGAATCTCGTCCAGCTGCTTTGCGGTCAAGGTTCCTGCTTCATACAGGCGGAGATATTCTTCATCAATAGAACTATTGAAAATCAAAAGATCATCAGTATTAATCGTTACCGGCACACCATTTTCTACAAGAATCTTTATTGGATAGTCCTCGTAGCTATTTTCATAATCCAGCATGATGTTACTTGTAGGACATAAATTCAGAGTAATTTTTCTGTCAGCAAGAAGTTTCATAACTCGAGGAGAAGTTGCGGCATGTATTCCGTGATGAACTTCATCAAGCCCGAGAGTTTCTACAGCTGCTTCCACATCTTCTGCAGTTCCAGACTCACCTACGTGCATTCGCTTTAATACATGATTTTTTTCTGCAATCTTATATAAAGGAAGAAAAGCATCGAAAGGCTTGTACCCTTCTCCACAGCAAACATCAATCGAATGAAAAAATCCGGATGCAAAATATTCTTCTGCCAGGGGTATTTCTTTCTGGACGTCGCCATAAGACGGAAAGGCCAGCTCGGGTTCAAAGACTGCCTCATGACAATACTTTTTGTGCATTGCATTCCAGAAATCCATAAACGCTTCCATGCTGCCGAATTCATCAATATCTTCAACAGCAAAACCCGGTGCAAATCTTACAAGATGATTACGCTGAGCCTCAACAAAACAGCCTTCTCGGCGTAGATCCGAAGCATCATGTTCGCGGGTGTAATCGCGGATTTCGTTTACGTACCAGTTCTGCATTCCCATGAGCCCGTCAAACTTTACAGGCGGATCAGCAAATACATGATTCAATTTTTCAGAAAGCCACTGCTTACGGCAGCCACGGCCAATATGATTATGCACATCACTTTTTGGAATGGTAAGAAGAGTCTCGCGATCTTTGTTTTCTAAAGCCTGTATAAACTTTTTGCTATAATCGTCTGTCATTATTTACACCCACGCACTAATAAACTTTTTTGTTATCATCATCTTGCCGGACTCGGTAGTTAGCGGGTAAGCATCGCCGAAGTCCAGGGATTTTCCGGTGTTATCAAAAACTTTGCGGTCTTTTACGATCAGGGCTTTTTTGCTCAGGCTGCCTTTATCATCAATTTCCATAATCAGAAAAGATGTATCCTTTGGACCAGGCTTTTCTAAGAGCCGAACCTTGAGACCATTTTTCATATCTATCCAGATGTTAAGAATTATATTTTCCATTACTTTGCAAATTCCATTTTTTCATCTGGCTGAGATTCACTTTCTACCCAACAAGGCTTAAAGCCACACTCGAGGGCAGTTTTCCAGGATGCCAGATTTGAAAGACTCGTTCCGTAATATGGGATCGCACCACGACGGAAAGTCTCATTTCTCAAAAGAGTCACGAGAGTTTTTGCGACTCCCCTACCCCGATATTCAGGCAGAACATCAATTCCAATCTGCCATAACTCCGGAGTATCAGCCGAGCAGCCGGCCATGCCCATAATTTTGTCACCGTCCATGGCAACTACACAAAGCACATCAGGGCGCTCCGGTTTGAACTTGTCGCAGATAGCGTTCGGGAAATTTTCATTTCCATAAAAAGGCATGATATCCTTTTGTTCCAGCCATTTGATATTTAAATCAGTTTTGATTTCAATCAGTTCAGGAACAGGCATAAACATATGATGAGTCAGTGCCATTTTATAGCCGTGCTTTCTAAGCTCGCATTCAAGCTCATAATAATTATGCTGTTCAAAAAGCCAGATTCCCTGCTTTCCCTTTACCCATTCAGTAAGCCAGGGATGTATAGAATCATCAGCTGAAATTACAGTACTCTTTCCAAAAGTAGCCATCTGCAAAAAGAAAGGTTTATCAGAAAACTTTCTGCGCTTCTCACTCTGGCAGGCAGTAGTTATCATATTTTCATTTTTATCAAAATCTTCTGGCAAGCAATTAAACTCGAGTGCAATCTGATTTTTAATTTTTTCTTCAATATCTTTTTTACTTAGATTTAAAGCCATTTCACACCTTTTTCATTTATAATAAGTATAACACAGATTTCAAATCCTTTTATATTATTTCTATGATTTTCAATAAACTTATGTTATAATAGAACAATAACCGCATGTTTTATGCTATCACAAGTTTTCTGGCATTAGTACTTAATCTCATAATAAACTGGGATTCTCTTAAAAATCTAAGAGGGCGCCCCGGGGAAGCTGCAAGCGAACAGAAGGTAACCTTCCGCTACAACTTATTTTTGATTGCTTCAAACTTTTATTTCTTTGCAGATATTTTCTGGGGACTTTTATATGAAAACCGCCATATAGATGCCTTATTCCCTTTCCTATATGTTGATTGTCTTTTCTACTTCTTTTTTATGTTTCTTACAATGCTCACCTGGATACGGTATATTGTTGCCTATCTGGACAAACATGATCTGAAAAGTAAAACTCTGCTCCATGCAGTGTGGATTATGTTCGCATTGGCAGTTATTTATCTGATAATCAATTGCTTTCACCCTTTTATTTATTATTTTACTGAAACGCATGAATATATTGTTGAACCAGGCCGGCATATTGCCTTTATTTTGCAGATTATTCTTTATATTTTGACTTCATCATATCTGCTTTTTATTGCACATAAATCAACAGGTGGTAAAAAGTTTCGTTATGCAGCCGTTGGCCTTACCAGTCTTGTAATGGAAGTATTTCTGATTTTCCAGATATTTGATGATGCCTACCCGTCTTATGCTCTTGGACTTATAATCGGAATCTGTGTAGTTCATTCCTTTGTTGAGGCAAATGAAAGAAAAGAAAAAGAAATATACGATAACATCGCAACTACTTTCGCAGACAATTATGAAGCAATGTATTACATCAATATAGAAACCGGTGCCTTTATGGAATTTTCAAAAAGTGAAGAATATGCAGCTATGCAGGTTCCTGTTGGAGGCCGTGATTTTTATGAAGAAACCCGCTTAAATATAGATAGATTTGTTCATCCTGATGACAGGGAATTTGCAAAGAAGCTGCATCAAAAAGAGACAATGCTAAAAAATCTGGAAAACAGAAAATCCTATTCTTATAAATATAGACTTCTGATTAACGGGCAGCAAAAATATTTTCAGTTTACATTGATGCGTGCTCCAGACGGAAAGCATTTTATTATCAGTGAAAAAGATATAAATGATGAAATGACAGCAGAGAATATGCGACTTGAAAATCAAAAGAAACACATTACCTTCACTCAGATTGCTGAAATCCTGGCTGTTAATTATGACGTTATTTATTATGTTGATGTAAAAGATTCAAGTTATATCAGTTACGAATGTAGAAATATTTATGGCGAAGTTGAAGTTCAGCGCTCTGGGGATGATTTCTTTGCAGATTCCAGAATTGATATTACAAATATTGTTCATAAAAACGACCGCGATACAGTTCTCGACTTTGTAGATAAAGAACATCTGGCCTGCACTCTTATGAATCAGAAAAGCTGCTACAAGGATTACAGGATTGTCGCCTTTAAGAAAACTCATTATGTCAGAATGACTGTGCAAAAGACCGCTGATGAAACTCACTATATTATTGGAATTGAAAATATTAATGATGAAGTCAAAAAAGAAAAACAGCATCTCAAAGCTTTGAATACAGAAAAAGAACTTGCCAGACGCGACGAGCTGACAGGTGTAAAGAATAAGACTGCCTATAATGAACTGGAAAAATCGGTTCAGACCAATATCGACAACGGAATGGATTATCTGCCTTTTGGACTCGTTGTGTGCGATACTAACGACCTCAAGAAAATTAATGATACAGAAGGTCATGTTGCAGGCGATGAATATATCAAAAAATCTGCAAAGCTTCTGTGCGACATCTTTGATCACAGCCCTGTATTCAGAGTTGGTGGTGACGAATTTGTTATATTCCTGCGAGGCGATGATTATTCAAACAGAGATAAACTGATGCAGACTCTCCAGAATCAGGTTCGAGAAAATCTGCAGTCAAAATCTGGTCCAGTTCTTGCTTCCGGAATGGCTGTGTTTACTCCAGAAAAAGACTGTCTAGTAACAGAAATCTTCGATCGCGCAGACAAGGCAATGTACAAGAACAAGCAGAATCTTAAGAAGTAAAAATCAGGTGATTAAAAATTATTTCTCAACCGGCACTTTTACTACAATCTTGCGGACAGGAGATTTTTCGTTTACACATACGCCTGGCATATGAACATCCTGAGGATATAAAATCAGAAAATTGCCGGCTTCAAGAACGTAATCTGTGCATTCATCATTGTGATGGAAAAGCATGAAATCTTTTTCTTCATTATATTCATCGCTGATTGTCATTTTTTCTATCGGTGAAACAGCAATCAGTTCTTTTCCGCTCAAAATCATCTGAATGTCGATGAACTTTTTATGAGCTTCATATTTTGCCTCTGAGCGGGCCTTAGTTGTATATTCCTGAACGCTGACATACGCACCGTTTTCAAGGTCATATTTTCCTACAGCTGCACCCTCAGCCTTATTAACGATAAAGTCGTATGCAGACGGACAAAGTTCTTTAATTTTATTCAAGTCTTTCATAATTACCTCGCTTAAGATAAACTGAATTCTTCAAATCTCTTGATAGAAGACTCTACGGCACTCTCTATTTTTTTTGTGACCTTGAATCCGTCTTCATACCAGAGATTTTTTACTTCAAGTTTTTTTGTTTTTTTATCAAATACCATTTCAATTCTGCCAATCAGATTTTCACCATAGAGAATCGGAAGAACGTAATAGCCGTATTTGCGCTGGGCAGCCGGAGTGTAGATTTCCCATTTGTAATCAAAGTTCCAGATTGCCTTTATGAGGTTACGGTCCCACATCATATTGTCCAGGGCGGCTATGAATTCGCAGCGTTTTTTTCCGTTGACGTTCCCCGTGCCTTTTACAATTTCCGCAATCTGCTCATCATCTTTCAGACAATAAAGTTTATGCTTAATTCCCTCCACCTGTACTGGGATAATCTTCCCTTCTGCGAGTAACGAATCAAAAATCTGATTACGGATTTCACTCTTCAAATCCCCGATTCCAAGCCAGGCATCAGAGGGCCGGTTCCACAAAAGTCCGAGGGCTCCGATTCGTTCCAATACCCGCCACTTATTATGTTCAAAATCATCTGGATAAGGATCTGCCGTTTCCAACACCTTTCGAGGCAAACAACGTTCAATCAAATCATAATATTTAAGACTTTTCTTTTTATGATGAATTGCAAGTTCTCCGCGGAAATACATATGCTCAAGAGCCGCACGGGAAAGCTTGGTTGAAGTCCAGTACCAGTCTACCTTTTCTGACATTCCTAAATCAGCAGAACAGACTGCTCCACGTTCCGTAATTACAGCCTTGATTTTTTCGCAAGCTTTCTGAATCTCATCAAAGCTGCGCTCGTGTTCAAAGTGCCAGTCTCTGTCACGCTTAAAGTTAGGCCAGTTTTCAACCGGAATTATCGAAAGATTTTTATCCCAGTTATCGAGCAGTTTACGATCCTCATACAAAAGCTCATAAAGCATCTTTTTGGTAAAACCGCTCACCCGCGACTGAAGCACAAGCTCTGCATTCTTTCCGCAAACATCAATCGGATCAAACTGAATGCAACCCGCTTGTCTCACAAAATCAAGCACACCTTCCTTGCCGGAAAACCTGTGCTCCCCAAGCAGGCCCTGTTTGTAGAGAATAAATCGTTTTGCTTCGTCTAGGGTAAGATTCAGTTCTTTCATGCTTTCCACGCTTCAGCAATTATCTGCGCATTTTTTTCAATCGGTTCTGTGCCGTCAAGTTCAAGCTTTTTACAGGAAAGACTTTTCATCCAGGCTTTCTGCTCAGTTAGATTTGGAGAACCGTCACTTTCGTATCGGCGGATTTTTCTGAGAAAGTCCTGATTGCTCTCATACATATCACCGCCTTCAAGAACTCGCTCGCCGAATCTTTGAATGGCACGTTCATTTGCCCGCTTCACACGGATATCAGGATCAACATACAAAAAGACCATCATCGAAAAACAGTCGTCAAAAGCCTGATGAAAAGAAGACATTGAACCGGCCATCACAAAATGCTCGTGAGGAGCAATGGCCGCCTGCAGACGAGAGATTTTTTCTTCGCGGCTGTACATGACAGTATAAGGCTCCGGCGTATCAAAGCGCCAGATAAAATCATCTACATCAAAATATGGAAAATCTAAGAGTTCCGCTGTTTTCCGCCCAAGAGTCGTTTTTCCGCTTGCTGCAGGGCCGGTAATCATTATTCCGGTAGGCTTTGCTGGCATAATCTGGACTAAGCCTCAGCTTTTGGATGAATCGTGATGCCAGAAAGGTCTTTAATCTGTGCATCATTTATAATTTCAACAGCCTTATCATAATCATTACAAAGAATATAAAGCTTGATTGCCACAACAGTAGTCATAGTGCCGGAAATGCCGCCGTAAATATTGTTCATATGCTCGCCTTCAACGTAAGACGGAATCCCCTCAGAAAAAAGAAGACTGCGCAGCATAAGACAATCCTGCTGAGAAGCGATCGACATCAAAAGCTGCGACTTCTCCCCCGCTTTTGTCCTCTCAAAGAAGAGCTTCTCAAAATCCATCTCATTGAGTTCTTTATCAGCATCCGACTCAATCTTTTTGACATCATCCTGCTTCCTGAATCTCTTATAAACAATAATCGCAAAAATAGCGACCAGCAACAAAATCATATAAAACATAACAAGATAATTTTACACTTTATTGGAGGCGTTGGTAAAGGTTGAAATTAACAGATTTATAACATTTTGTTTCTATTCATAAAAACACTTGATTCTGCAATGAGAATTCGCTAATATGCTTTTAATGACATTTGGAATTACATTTTTTACATTTGCTTTTTTCTCATTTTTTGCCTTTTTCTTTTTTGGCAAGAGATGCGTCGTACGAAAAGTATAGAATGTAGAAAATACAGCTGATACAAAAAGCGGTTCTATCTTTTCGGTAGAGCCGCTTTTTTTTTTGCGGTGGACGAAAATGATGGAGCCCAGGAGGTTTTGATTGAAGATTGCATACAGCGGTATCGAAGGAGCATTCGCTCACATTGCGGCAAAAAGGATTTTTCCGGCCGAAGAACTGATTTCTTATGGAGATTTCCGCTCGGCTTATGAGGCAGTTGAAAAAGGAGAATGCGATTATGCCGTTCTTCCGATTGAGAATTCTTATGCCGGCGAGGTTGGTCAGGTAACTGATCTGATGTTCCAGGGCGGCCTCTTTGTAAACGGCGTATATACATTGAACGTTATGCAGAATCTGCTTGGCGTAAAGGGAGCAAGTGTAGAAAGTGTCCGCAAGGTTATAAGCCATCCACAAGCACTTAATCAGAGCTCTGATTTTATTACAGCTCACGGTTATGCGACTGAAGAAGCGGTGAATACTGCAAGAGCCGCAAAGATGGTTGCAGAACTCGGGGACATCAGTGTGGCCGCAATTGCCAGCGAAGAAACTGCAGCCTTGTATGGACTTGAAGTTCTTGAACGCGGTGTAAACGGATATCAGGACAACTCTACCCGCTTTGCAATTCTTTCGCGCCAAGAAGGAGCAAAGGTAAACACAGGTTCTGATGGCAGCACTTTTATTCTGATGTTCGCGGTAAAGAACGAAGCCGGCGCTCTGGTTAAGGTTTTGAACAAGCTTGGTGAGTTCGGCTACAACATGAGCGTAATTCACAGCCGTCCGCTCAAGGGACTGGCATGGAGCTATTATTTTTACATTGAAGCAGAGGGAGAATTCGGCACTGAAGCTTATAAGCAGATGATTTCGGAGATGGAATATCGCTGCAATAAATTAAAAGTTTTGGGAAGATTCTAAGATATAAAGAAGGTTTGAACTATGGAGGTAAACGAAATGAATATGGAATTCGAAAGAAGATTAGCAATCCCAGCAGAGGTGAAGGAACAGTACCCTCTTTCGGGAAAGGTTGGAAAAATAGTTGAAGAAAAGCGTGCCGAACTGCGTGCAGTTTTTGAGGGCCGTCTCAATAAGCTGCTTTTAATTATCGGCCCATGCTCGGCAGATAATGAAGAGGCTGTAATTGATTATATGAACCGCCTTGTGCCCGTTCAGGAAAAAGTAAAAGACAAGATTCTGATGGTACCACGCATTTATACAAACAAGCCGAGAACCACAGGCGAAGGCTACAAGGGAATGCTTCATCAGCCGGATCCTAACCAGAAGCCAGACCTCTACAAGGGAATTGTTGCCTGCCGCCACATGCACATGCGCGCTGTAGAAGAAACCGGATTTATCTTTGCAGATGAAATGCTTTATCCGGAAAACTATCAGTATCTGGATGATGTGCTTGGTTACGTTGCAGTAGGTGCCCGCTCAGTTGAAGATCAGCAGCACCGTCTCACAGCAAGCGGCATCGAGGTTCCGGTTGGAATGAAGAATCCTACAAGCGGCGACTATGCAGTTATGATGAACGCAATTCTCGCAGCTCAGCACCCTCATACTTTTATTTATCGAGGATGGGAAGTTCATTCAGAAGGAAACGTTCACTGTCACGCAATTCTCCGCGGTTCAACAGACAAACACGGTACTCATCAGCAGAACTATCATTATGAAGATCTGGTTCGCCTTTGTGATGCCTACGATGCCCGCGAGCTTAAGAACCCTGCAGTCATCATCGATACAAATCACTCGAACTCAAACAAGAATCCTTTCGAGCAGCCACGCATCATCATGGACGTTCTCAATTCCTGCCGCCACAGCGACCGTGTAGCCAAGCTCGTAAAAGGCTTTATGATTGAAAGCTACATCGAAGACGGCTGCCAGAAAATCGGCGAAGGCATTTACGGCAAATCAATCACCGACCCATGCCTAGGCTGGGAGAAAACCGAAAAACTGATTTACGATATCGCTGAGAAGATTTAGAGTGGAACCCTAATCAAAACCATATAAATAATGGTTCCACCGAAAATGCTCACGAGGGAGTTCTTCTTCCAGAGGTAAGTTACAATTGTAAAAATGATGGCCGAGATTTGCGGCACCCACTGTCCGAGGCTTGCGAATCTTACATTGCGGAGGCTGTAAATCAGAAGACCAATCATTACAATTGGAGGAACGAAACGCTCAAAAATGTGAATCAGTTTTCCGGGCTTTCGTTTCGAGAAAACTGCAAAAGGAAAAAGGCGCTCGCAGAAAACAATCAGGCCAATCAAGAGCGACACCAATACAGCTTTAGTTACCGGCATGATCCACCTTCCTTTCTTTCACAAACTTCTGAATCTGATCGATACTTAAAACCGCAAACAAAGCCGTGAGCGCAAAATCAACACCAGTCATATCAAAAGGGATCATCGCACCGACAAGGCCACCAATCAGACTTCCGCCAACCCAGTAAGACTGATCCAGAATAGAAACAGCAAAATAATAATCTTCCGCCTTCACGCCGGCAGGAACTTCCGTCGTAGTCAAAAGAGAAAAAGTTTCGTCAGTAAGAGCATAAATCAGATAAGACTTGGTCCGTCTGCAGCCGTTGAACTGATTAATCAGCGGCAGCCCGTAAACAATATGGCGGATATTCAAAAGCAACTCAGTCGCAAGAATTGCAAGCACCGGAGTTCCCGCAGCAAAAAGCGGAATCGCAAGAAACTGCCCTGCCCCTGCAAACATAAAAATACCCATCGCAGGCGCAAGCCACCAGGGATAGCCCGCATTCACCGTAACAAGCCCAAACGCAATTCCGCACGAAATATACCCAAGAAAAACCGGAATCGTAGTTCTGAGCGCAACCTTCAAACAGTGTACATTCATAATCTTTTTACCTGAATAAAGTGTAAAGGAAATAATCAGTATTGGGAAGTGAGGCGGAATTATTTTTCTGTTATTAAAACTTTCAGAATTGATTCAAATAATTAAAGAGTAAACTCTTCCATTTCTTCTTTAGTTAATGGGCGACCTAATTTTTTTGAAAGAATTATAGCTTCACGAAGACGAAATACTTTTCCATCAGAAGGCTCAGTAAGTCTTGAGTCAGGCATAACTTCGCCGAATTTCATAGCGAGATTTGGTTCTTTTGATCTCTTCACCATCTCCACCGTCTTCAAATCCTTCTCCCCACCGAAGAACTTCTCCAGGACTTTTCCAAACACATCAATTTCCGGAGCCGCTACCATAAAAAGTGTCATACAGGATTTTAATTTCAAATCATCAGGATAGCCCATAACTTCGCGGGCGTCAGAAGAAGGCAAGCTTAGAAGTGCCTCGGAAATCTCAACAAGACGCCCCCTCAAAAGTTCATCAGCCATATAAGCCTTGGCCTCGGCGAGTCCGTCAATTCCGTAGAACTCGGCCATTGAACTAAAGCCCAGGCCTTTGAGCTGCGGGAAGATGTACCACATCCAGTGGCTTTCTTTGCGGCCGTTTTTGATTTCTGACAGCGCAGTTGCATAATCACTTGCCTGCGCTTTTTTGAATCTGTCTAAATTAAAGTCGGGCATGGTTTCCCTCACCTTGGATTATATCAGTAAGCATGCTATTATTTCTATAAAGAGGAGGCCCGTATGGCATACACAGATTTTTTGGATTTAGCACAGGCTCGATATTCGGTTCGTAAATTTTTGGATAAGAAAGTTCCTAAAGATATCATAGAAAAGATTCTTAAGGCGGGAATGCTTGCTCCAACTGGCTGTAATAATCAGCCACAAAGAATCATTGTTGTTGAAAGTGCCGAAGGGCTTGCGAAAATCAAGGAATGTACTCGCTGCCATTTTGATGCGCCTCTCGTTTTTGTAATCAGCTATAACAAAGAAGAATGCTGGACTCGCCCTTATGATGGAAAGCTCAGCGGCGACATCGACGCCAGCATTGTTACAACTCACATGATGCTCGAGGCCGCAAATCTTGGAATCGGTTCCTGTTGGGTAATGCATTACCGTCCTGAAGTTTTAAAAGAGAAGTTCAATCTTCCTGATAATCTCGAATCCACTGCCCTTCTCGTTATGGGCTATCCTGCAGAAGATGCAAAGCCCGCCCCAGGTCACGACAAGTGCCGCCCGGACAGCGAGCTTATTAGCTGGGAGTAATTATGATTTTCGAAACTGCACAAAAATCCGACATCCCGCAGCTTACTCAGCTTAGAATTGACTTCCTCAAAGTTGGACAGCCCGATATGTCCGAGGAAACAGAAAAGACTCTCAAGGCCAACATCACAGCCTTCTTTGAGAAACACCTCAATAAGGACTCAGTGGTTTTCATTGCCCGAGACGATTCGGCAGACGGCAAAATCGTTTCAACCGCTATCTTAAATATCATTGAGAAGCCTGCGAATACGTCTTACATTCATGGGCGGGTTGGTGAAGTGAACAGTGTTTATACCCTGCCCGAATATCGACGCCGCGGTATTGCCCTGCAGATAATCAAAAACCTTGTGGAGTATTCGAAAGAAAATCAGATTGACCGCGTAGACCTGAAGGCAACAAAAATGGGCGCTCCCGTTTACTTAAAGGCTGGCTTTGAGATTACGGAAGACACCCATACGAATATGCATTTTACAAATAAATAAGATTATCGCACCTTGTGACCAGATGCTGCTTCGAAGTTGTATTTTACAATTCCCAAGTCCAGCTGAGTCATAGGGCCACGCTTTGTTGTGATAACGGCTTCATCCCCATCAAGAGAAACCTGGAACTTCTGTTGATTGAGTGCAGTCGGTGCCAGAATTGCAGCTTCCAGACCTTCCTGGAACCAGACCGGAGTAGAAGGCAAATCAGCTTCCGGAACCTTACAGAGTTTGCTGAGCGGCTTTGACTTATGAGCCACACCCTGACTTTCACCATATCCAAGCGCAATTACACAGACAATCTTTTCGCCGGCATTTTTATCTGCCTTGCATTTACCTTTGCCGTAAGTGCCCGCAACCCAGCAGGTGTTGAGGCCCAGAGTCTGTGCCACAAGAACAAGCTTCTGTCCGTAATAGCCGCACTTTTCATCAAGCTTATCAATGGACTTGCTGCCGATCATCGCGATATAGTTCTTTGCATTTTTGAACTTACCGTAATGAGCAAGAAAGGTATCAAAGCATTCAGGATCATCAGTGACGAGCTGAATGTTTAATCCGCTTTCTGCATTGCACTCCTTAATCAGAGCCTCAAGCTTTTCCTTATCTTCGCTATTTACAGGAAGATCCTTAAACTGTCTCACCGAATGTCTTTCTTTAATTGCTTCTTTTATATCCATATATAAATAATAATACAAAAATTCCTGTCTGTAACATAAAATAATGTTATTCCCAATAAATTTTGTTAGTCTCAGTTGACAAAACTATAAAACGGTATTATATTTTACTCAATTTCATTGTATACAATTCTTCTACATAAACAGGAGGCTATCATGTCATTTGCTGTAAGATACTATACCAAAACTGGTAACACAAAACGACTTGCAGATGCAATTGCAAAGGAACTTGGAGTTGAGGCACTTCCTATCTCCGAGCCAGTAACAGAAAAGGTGGATATTCTTTTCCTCGGAAACTCATATTACGCCTTTAATATTGATCCAGAGGTCCGCAACTTTGTCGCATCTCTTTCTAAGGACAAAGTTGGAAAGATCGTGAACTTTGGTTCAGCAGCCCTTCTCAATTCTACTTACAAAAAGGTTAAGGCAGAAGCAGATAAGGTTGGCGTTCCAATGGATGAAAAAGAATTCCACTGCAAAGGTGAGTTCAAGGGACTTCATAAGGGCAGACCAAATGAAGATGATATCAAGGCTGCCGTAGAATTTGTAAAGCAGTATAAATAACGAACACAAGGAGAAACGACTAATATGATTTATGATTACGAAGTAACAACAGGTAAAGGTGAAACATTAAAGCTTTCTGATTTGAAAGGAAAGGTAATTTTAATTGTAAATACAGCAACAGGCTGTGGCTTTACTCCACAGTATGCACTTATTGAACAGCTGTATAAAGATTATCATGAAAAAGGACTCGAGATTCTCGATATTCCTTGCAATCAGTTTGGTCACCAGGCTCCAGGAAGTGATGAAGAAATCCACAACTTCTGTACAACCCGCTATCAGACAACCTTCCCTCAGATGAAAAAATCTGATGTAAATGGCGCAAATGAACTTCCACTCTATACTTACCTGAAATCTCAGAAGGGCTTTGAAGGATTTGATGAAAATCCATTAAAGTCTACACTGGAAAATATGTTCAATGCAGCAAATCCGGACTGGGCAAAAACTCCGGATATCAAATGGAACTTCACAAAGTTTGTAATTGACCGTAACGGAAATGTAGTTGCCCGCTTCGAGCCAACTGCAGATATGGCCAAGGTCGAAGAATGCATTAAAGCTTTACTCTAGCTTATAGTGACCTGGCTTTCCTTCAAAAGCCAGGTCTATTCATCAATAAATAAAAATATTATTTCTTCCGATTTTCAATCAGCCCGACACCTGCAGTTAATAAAAATGTCAAAAACATATCAGGAATTGTGCAACCTGTAATCAAATCTGTCTGCATCAAAAGTCTGTAAATCACAAAACCTATCAGCCAGATAAGGATTCTTGAAACTTTGAGTTTTTTCTCAGAAAAATCGCTTTTAAGGATAAAATAATCAGCGAGAAGGATTGCTATCATCGGTGCAAAAATTGACCCAATCAGATAAAGAAAATCTGTAATGTTATCCATTGGGAATAAAACTGCAGCAAGTGTTCCGATTACAGTAACAATAATTGCAGTTATTTTTTCAGGAGCTTTTTCAAAAATCGTCTTAAAGGAAATAGCTGCACTCCATGCATCAAGGAAGGTTGTTGTAACTGTAGATAAAATTATGATTACAAGAGCAATTTTTCCAAGTCCGGCAGCAGTCATGATTTTTGCAATATCGCTTTCTGAAGTCAGGATTGCAAGGCCCATTCCGATTATGTACATCCAGCAGGAAACAAAAAAATAGGTTACGCTGGAAGCAAAAGTTGCGGCAAATGGTTTTTCAGCTTCTTTTGTGTAATCGCTGATTAACGGAAGCCAAGAAAGCGGCATGGCAACAGCAAGTTCAATTGCCTGTCCAAACGAGAGGGCTTCCTGAAATTCAGCTGATACCGAACTGTTTCCACCAAAAAAAACAACCTTGCACATCACGATTGTAAGTACAAAAAGTGCAATCATTACTCCAAAAGAAAATTTACCGATATTTGTAATTCCGGCAATAACCCACAGAATTATAAGAAGCCCGGTAATTACAGCCCATACCCATTTTTGAGTTGAAAATATTTCATTTAAAGAAAGAGATGCATCGTAAATCATTATGCCAGTCCAGCCAACCAGCTGAATTACATTAAACAATGCAAAAATTTTGGCACCAATTTTTCCAAAGCTGAGCGCAGTAGAGTCCATTGCAGATTTTTTTGAAAGAGCTCCAATATATCCGGCAAAAAACAAAAGGATGCAGCCGATTACGTGTCCGATTATAATTGCAAGACTTCCCTTTGCAAAACCAAGTGGAGCAAAATAAGTTCCAGTAAGAATTTCTGCAATGGAAACTCCGGCTCCAAACCATATAATTGAATTTGATAAAATACCTGTTCCTTTTTTTGTACCTTTTATTCCATTATCTTTCATAAATAATACTTCCTATTTTAGATTCCAGTTGTGTGCAAGTGGGCCTGAACCTTTTCCTAAGTCCAGCATGGCTTCAAGAGCACCGCTTATATAGTCCTTTGCATTCTTTACGGATTCTGCAAGAGTAAAGCCCTTTGCAAGATTTGAAGCGATTGCCGAAGAAAGAGTACAACCGGTTCCGTGAGTATTAGGATTGTTTATTTTCTTTCCATAAAACCAGATGCCTTCCTCGCTTTTACTATCTTCATTTCCTGGATACAGAAAATCATTTGCATCATTTAAACTGTGTCCGCCCTTAAGCAAAACTGCACAGCCATAATCTTCATGGATTTTTTTTGCGGCTTCTTCCATTTCTTTTTCGTTTGTGATTTTTCTTCCAAATAAAACTTCTGCTTCTGGAATATTTGGGGTAATTACAGTGGCTAAAGGAAGTAGTTCTTTTTTGAGAGTTTCAATGGCTTCGTCGCTTATAAGTTTTGCTCCGCTGGTTGCAACCATAACAGGATCAACTACAAGATTTTTTAATCCATACTCTTTAATTGAATCTGAAATAACTTTAATAAGTGGAGTAGATGAAACCATTCCGGTTTTTACTGCATCCGGAAAAATATCTGTTACTACAGCCTTAATTTCTTCTTTAAGGAATTCAGGCTCCACTTCTTTGATTGCGGTAACGCCGGTGGTATTCTGTGCCGTCAAAGCCGTGATTGCACTCATGGCGAAAACGCCATTGCAAGTCATGGTCTTGATGTCAGCTTGAATTCCGGCGCCTCCGCTTGAATCGCTTCCTGCGATTGTTAATGCGGTTTTCATAAAACATACCTCTTATATGTGTATTAAATCTTCAGGCGGTGCCCTCAAGAAGATTTTTCTTTTTTATTCGAAGAAATACTTTTGCACTTCTTCGTAATTTTTACAGTAAACTGTACTGAAGTTCTTAATTTGTGCGATTTCAGATTTTGAAGTTTCATCATAAATTCCGCAGGTTTTTAAGCCCGTCTGGAATGCTGTTTTTATTGAATATAGAGCATCTTCAAAAACCCAGGTTTCTTCTTTTGTAGTTTCCAGTGCATCGCACACCGACAAAAAAGTTTCTGCATGCTGTTTACTCAATCCCATTTCACTTGTAGTAAAAATAAAGTCAAAGTACTTTTCTGCATCAAGACGCTTTAATGCCGGAGAGAACAAAACTCTGTCAGTGTTTGTGCAGAGTGCAATTTTTGTTCCAGAGTTTTTCAGTTTAGAAAGGAAAGCTTCTGCCCCATCTTTAAACTGAACTTCTTCTTTATAAGATTTTGCAAGAATGGAATTAATACCAGAAAATATTTCTTCATCAGAAAAAGTCAGCTTATATTTTTTCCTTAAATAATCTGCACCCTCTTTCATGTTCATTGAAAAAAGTTTTTCCCCAAGTGCAGTTTCTGCTTCCATGCCTAAAGATGAAATGTATCGTTCAGCACAAGTCATCCACATAAGCATGGAATCTAAAAGAGTTCCGTCCAGATCAAAAATGGCAGCAGTAATTTTTTTCATTTTCTTTTGTAATTAATCTATAATTTCCCGAGTTCTTTTTACCAGTTCTTCTGCAGCAGCTTTGATATCTTTTTGAGCATAAAGAGCACTGATTACAGAAATGCCTGCAATTCCACTACCCTTTAACTGGCAAAGATTATCTTTTGTGATTCCGCCTATTGCAACCACAGGAATTTTCACTGCAGAGCAGATAGCCTTTAGAGTCTCGTGCGGAACATCAATTGCATCGGATTTACTTCCTGTTGGAAAGACAGCTCCAACGCCAAGATAATCAGCTCCTTCTTTTTCAGCAAGAAGAGCTTCTTCCACAGTCTGAGCACTAACTCCTACAATTTTATCCGGGTCAAGAATTTTACGAACCTCAAGAGCATTCATATCATCCTGTCCCACATGAACGCCGTCTGCATCTATTTTTTTTGCAAGTGCAACATTGTCATTCACGATAAAAGGAACATGAAATTCCTTACAGAGTTTTTTAAGTTCAAGAGCCTCTTTTTCAAAATCAGCTTCGTCCAAATCTTTTTCACGAATCTGAACCATACTTGCGCCGCCATTTAAGGCATCCCGAGTCTGTTCCAGAAGATTCTTTTCTCCAGTCCAGTGACGGTCTGTAACAGCATAAAGCAGGAGCGCAGAGCGAAGAGTAAAATTATCTGATTTCATAAATTGCGCCTTCTTCGAGTTCTTTTCCGGTCATATTGTAAATAGCGTCGATGATTCTGTTTCTATAAGTTGAGTTACCGTCTCCGTTCTCCATTTTTTTCCAGGCAAGCTGACCTGCAAGACCCATAGCACACACAGCAGCAGCAGTTGCTTCAAGAATATTGTCTGGATTTGCGGTGATAAAGGCAGCTGTCATTCCACTAAGCTGGCAGCCGGTTCCGGTGATTTTTCCCATTTCTGCGCGGCCATTTCTGATTACATAACATTTTTCTGAATCACAAACCAAATCGATAGCCCCAGTAATTGCAATAACAGCTCCAGTTTTTGCTGCAAATTCTTTTGCAAAAGCAATTGATTTATCAAGATTCTCTTCTGTCACTGCATCGCTTACATCTGCATCAACACCTTTTGTAGTGCCGCTTCCAACAGCAAGAGTTTTTATTTCAGAAATGTTTCCGCGAATTACATCAAATTTTACTTTTTTAAGCAGGTTCAAAGCGGTATTAGTTCGCAAAGCAGAAGCTCCTGCTCCAACCGGGTCAAGCAAAACTTTGTGTCCAAGTTCGTTTGCCTTTTTACCTGCAAGGAACATTGAAGGAATAGTATTTTTGTTAAGTGTTCCAATGTTGATGTTAAGACCACCACAAATTGCGGTAATCTCTTCAACTTCGCCCTCATCATCGCTCATGATAGGACTTCCGCCGCAAGCAAGAAGAATGTTTGCAACATCGTTTACTGTTACATAATTTGTAATGTTGTGAATAAGCGGGCATTTTTCCCGCACGTTAGATAAGATTTTTGAGAACATAACAAGCCTCTTTTTTTAATAAAGTTGCCTGTTTGAATAAAATGCTGTCTGCCGAGAACGGCTAGAAACTGTTTCCCTACGTTGGCATTATCCAAATCAGGTTATGGGTCAAGACACACAGTCTACTCTCAGCAAGGTTTTTACCAAGCTCCCCTAGTTGCATGACATTATACTAATTTTTGTGGTTATTACAAGATAGAAAATTAATAATGTGGCGGCTTGCGATTAGGAATATCGCCTTCCATGGCATTCGACATTTCGCGAATTCTATCCGACATCATTTTTATTTCTTTCTGCAGCTTATCGATTGTTTTTGCCTGGTCAACTGCAACGTTTTGAATCTGGCTTACAAAATCTTCCATGTAGGCGAGTTTCATTTCGATTGCAGTCAGGCGATCTTCTGTTTCTTTTTCCATATTTTATTCCTTCATTTACTCAATCACTTCCAGAACTGCTTCGTTCCATTTGATGGATTTTACTTTCAGCTGAACATCTTTTGTAATATCCGGAAAGCGGCAAACGATAATCACATCACCAGTTTTCACCTTTACGTCCTCGGCAAAAACAAGTCCCGAAGCAATCAGCAAAATAAAGAAAAAGGCATGCAGTTTTTTCATTTGTCACCTCTTTAATCAGTAAGAGCTTTACTAGAGTGTAATCCACTAGAGTAGACTCTACTAGACTGTACTCTAGTAACGCTATATAGATAAAGAATATTTGTCAAGGAAAAGAATCTCACTCACACAAACTATTTTCTCATATTCAAATATAAAATACATGAAATTATAAAATAATAAAGGTATAATCTTTATAAAGAACGACGAATATACAAAAGAATGATTGATAATGTGAGGTCCAAAATGAAAAAAAGTATTGTTTTTCTTCTGGCATTAAGCCTTTTGATAATCAGCTGTAAAGGGAAAAATCAAAGATCAGAAAATGCTTCAACCGTAATTCAAGAAAAAACTGTCGAAGTAACTGGCTCAAATAAAACCATTACTGTTCCAAATGACACTGAAAGCATCACAGTTACCGGTGATAATAATTCAGTCAGTACAGAAGATTCTTTGAATAATTCGAACTAAGAGAAATCATATGGCAAAAAGACGTTCTGTAAATCCTATATATTCAATGTGCGTTCAACCCTCTTTTATTATTGGAACAAATAACGAAGATGGCTCTGCCAACTTTGCGCCAATCACCTGGGCCAGTGCAACTCATGAAGAAGGCGAAGGGTACCTCTTTGTTATCAGCATGTCCGGAACAAAGATGACTAAGAAAAATGTTTTACGAACCGGCATTTTCAGCGCAAACCTGGTGAGCACAGATATGCTTCCACTCATGGACTATTTTGGATCAAAGCATGCAAAAGATGGCGCTAAGAATGATATATCTTATGAGGTCGTTCGTGGAGAAGTTCTTGATGTTCCTGTTTTGAACGAAAGCCGCTGGGTATATGAATGCGAGGTTGCAAAAACTGTAGAAACCGGTAACTCTACAACCTTCTTCTGTCACATCCGAAACATTCAGATGGACGAAAGACTTTGTTGTAAAGATATTTTTGATATAGATCTTACAATCCTTGATCCTGTCATTTATTCGGGCAGATATCATAGCCTTGGAAAGATGCTCGGAGAAATTGGAGATTTCGTAAAATAAATGAAGTTTGATTACAACCCCATAATCTTCATGGTCTCGTTGTGATTTGCGAGGCGGATGTTTTCTCCGTCGACCAGTGCAAAATGAGGATAGCCGATTTTGGCTCCTTCCCACGCTTTATTCCAGACGTAATAAACTGTGTACTTGCCCCAGGTGCCACGCTTTCGGTAATGATCGTACTCTATGCTGCGTTTTACAAATTCTCGAATTGTCATAGTCTGATTATACATCCCCAGAGTGCCAAAAATCGTCACTGTGAAATTTAAGTTATTTTTTACTTATTGTTTAGATCTACCCAAATATAAACACGCTCGTCTGTTTTTTCGGTAATTAGGCCACCATTTGCGAGCGCAACTTTTTGGGATGCAATATTATCTGTGTGTATTGTTATCAGCACTTTATCCAGATTAATTTTTCTGGCTTCAATCAAAAGCAAACCTAAGAGTTCTTTACCATAACCCTTTCCGCGATATTGAGGGGCAATTCCATAACCGATATGACCGCCTGCTTTACTTAATGCTTCGGTAAGGAAATGTCTTAGATTTCCAAATCCGACAGGAATATCATCTACATAAAGCCAGTAAGTTGTAGAAGGAACCTTCCAGCCATCAACAAGACCAGTTTGTTCCGATTCTTTTTGTTTTGCTGCAAGCCAGGACCTAAACTCTTCGTATGAAAGGCCGTTTGCATTATTTATAAGACCATTTTCATCTTTTGGCATTGTCTGTAACATGTCATAGATATCACGACCATCTTCTGCGGAGATTTTCTTTAACTTAAATTCAGGCATGTCACACTCCATATCGATATTCTTTTTCTTCTTTCTGATTTGCCTGGAGATTGTATTTTTCGATTACGATATCTGCAACCTCATCTGGAGAAAGATTTGTGTTGTCTATTTTCAGATGATTTTCGAAAAGGATTTCTCCTTCTTCTGTATTTAATCTGTGGCGCTGCGAATCCTTTATGAGATTATCTTCGCTCCATTTAGTATCTTTCTTTGATGCTTTTCTTTCCATGCGATGAGGAGTAAGATTTCTTTTAAGGCGAGTATCTAAATCTGCGCTGAGTTCAACAAAATAAAAGTGTCCGCCCGCACTTGTAAACTGCTGCTCAAGGCTTTTCAGATAATCGATTTCTTCTTTCATTTCAAAAGCAGCAACATAAGTGAAGATAAAATCTACATTATGCTTTACGGCAAGCTCAAAGGCCTTTTCTCTGAAGCTCGAATTGAACTCTCTTTGTGCCGGCGTATCAAAACCAAAAATCCTGTCGGAAACTTCAATGCTGTCATGATTCATCATCATATTGTATTTCAATTTATCTCTCAAACTTTCTGCGACAGTCATTTTTCCAACTGCCTGAGGTCCGCATACTATTATTAAATTTGCCATGTTTTAATCCTTAATCTCCAGCTCATCCCAATCTTCATAGAGTTTGGTGGCGTCCAATGCATATTCAATTATTTTTTCGTGAGGAACTTTTTTTACTAGCTGACGTACAATTTTTTGTGATAACGAATATAAATCATTTGTAAGCGAAAATAAGTCATTAGAAAATAGCGAGTATTTCGGGTAATCAATTTTTATATCATGATTATAGCCCTGGCCTGCGAGATATGTTGCAAGTCCTTCACCCATAATAAAAGAAGTTTTTTCCGGGTCAATAATAAGCTGATTATGACAGATATGAACAAACTCATGGATCACAATTTTCTGGAAATCTTCCAGAGAATCATTCTTATGCTGCTGTGTCTTTTTATATTCATCATAAGCAAGCACATAAATATTCGGACCATCTGCGCAGCCCACTACATAGTCCTGATATTTTGAACCAGATTTCTCTTCATAAAATTTTATCCAGTCATCCATCTCAGAATAGATCTTTATATTTACATGATTGGCCAGTTTCTCAATTCCCCAGAAATCAAGAATCCGCTGAAAATTCTGTGAAAGGGCTTCATTCATTGACTGAACAAGCTTTTCACTTTTTGCATCATATTCGATGGAATAAAGATCAGTTTCATAAATCATATCTTTTTCTCCTTTTTTACATGAAATGAGAATGAAGGGAAACATAATGAGGGCAAGAAATACTTTTTTCATTTTCATATTTTCGATTATAAATTATTCAGCTCTTTTATCAAATGATATTTTTTATTTCCTTTCGGAATATCGTTTAATTCGCTGATTATTTTGTAGCCGTGCTTCTTATAAAAGTCTGGAGCCTGCCAGGACATTGTATCTACATGAACTGAATGGCAGCCTCTTTTTCGAGCTTCCTCTTCTGCGGCTTTTAATAGCTGTGAACCGATTCCCTTCTTTCTGAAGTTTTCATCGACCCAGAGAATATCAATGTGCATCCAGCCCCAGTAGGTACCGCCGAGAATACCACCGATTATGTTTTTGTTTTCATCATATTCAACGATATTCAGCAGCTCATGATTATCCGGGCCAACTTTTTCATCATTGAATTTTGCGAGAGCCTGATTGATAAAATCGATTTCTTTTTCTGTTGGATTAAAATTCATTTTTCTTACTATATTTCTTTCGGATTTTTGAATAAATTGGAATCAGAACAAAGACTCCAAGGCAGCCAACGCCGATTCCTATCCCAGCCATTCCGGCGCTGTATAAACCAAGAAATGCACTGATTACCCAGACTATACCAAAAATAAGTGCACAAAATAATGCAGCGCCAAATGTAATAAAATTTTCAGGTTTCATGGGTACCTCACTTTTTATTTATCTACAATCTATCATACATCATATATTTATTCATTCTTTCATTCGTCGTTTTACAAAATTTGCGTATGAAAATTACAGTAATTGCAATAACAAGTTGAAAATAGTTCAAAAAAATTAAGATGTCCTTTTATATATCATGTCCAGTTCAGATTCAAACATCTGTTCTGGAGTATGGTATCCCAGGTTTTTACGTGGAA
>Ga0129307_1000850_pt1 | contig 40613 bp, 38 predicted proteins | sample P1105metagenome_FD_94437 | JGI IMG/M metagenome (GOLD analysis project Ga0129307, IMG submission 94437) | Capybara group fecal microbial communities from Wisconsin, USA - P1105 metagenome | ecosystem: Host-associated > Mammals > Digestive system > Large intestine > Fecal | place: USA: Wisconsin...
AGCAGAAAGAATTACAGGCTGCACGAGGGCAGCAAAATGGCTGATCCCGTTTACCAGGACCAGCCATACATGAGGAAATCTTTTTTGTTTTTTTCTGATGTCTACTTGACAGGAGCAGTTCAATTGACTACGGCGGACGGCGCTGCAATTAAGATATCAACAGACAGCCTTGCCGTACATCACAGAAGGCTCACCATCGCGCCGCCGCCGATGATCATGAAGATGCCAAGCCACTGCATGGGGGCGATCTTTTCGCGGAACAGCAGGGCGCTGAAAAGCGCTGCCACCATCGGGCTGCTGCCGGTGAGGGGAGAGACGACTGCCGCTGGAACGCGCTGCATCGCAGAGGCGACGAGCCACCCCGGGAGCGTCAGGACGAAAAATCCCGTGAAGATCATCACCGCGGCACGTGCCCGATCCGGCCCGAAAAACGGGGCTTGCTCCGTCTGGCGCCGGCGCGCTGCGGCGTATTGCGGCAGTGACGAAAAAATGACGGCTGCCGCGCGCCAGAACGTGACCTCGGCCGGGCCGAGCGGAGAATTGAGAAAAGTCCAGCGCACTGCTGCCTGGCCGATGCCCCAGCAGATCCCGGCGACGATGCCCGTCAGCAGGCCGGCACTCACCGGCTGATCGCCTCCGTCAGAGGCGGCCCCGGACGTGTCTTTGAATAAACACAGCAGCGCCATGCCGACAGCGATCACGAGCACGCCCAGCAGTCCCGGGCCGGAGAGTCCTTCGTCCATGAACAGCCACGAGAGCGCTACGACGTAGACCGGATACGTGTTTGTCAGCGCAGCCGCCTTGCCCGCGCCGATCGTCGCAATGCATTTGAAATACAGCGTGTCGCCGACGAGGAACGTGAGCAGACTGGTGCCGATCAGCACGGCAAAAGGCAGCCAGCCGGGCCACAGCGACACCCTGGGCAGAAACGCCAGCGCTGCTGCCGCAGAGGTGAAGAAACCCACCGAGCGCAGCGCCTGCATCTTCAGCGGCGAAAAAGCGCTGCCGCAGTAGCGGTATGCGACAGGCGCCAGCCCCCAGCAGGTCAGCGCGACCAGACAGCAGAGAAAACTTACGGCATCCACGGAAACGTCACCTCGACAAGGATCATATAATTAAATGCTATCGGTATTGTACTCTATTCGGCTGCGCGCGAACAGACCTGAGTGGAATTTCCGAATCAGTCTTGGGAAATCAAATTCAAAGCCGACACAAAGACGCAAAGGCACGAAGGAAATGCGGATACAAGATCGCGGCAGAGCTGAATGCCTGTGTCCTGCCGAATGCTGATCATTGTGCTCACTCAAATTAAATAGCAAAAAACAGCCGGAGTGCGCTCACGATTTTTGCGAGCGCGCTCCGGCTGTTTTTGTGTGTTACTTCGTGTCAGGTTTGAATTTCCGCTTTACTCGACTTCGGTGAAGTCCGCGCCTTCCGTGCGGGCGACGACCGTGGCCACGGCCGCGTCGCCGGTGATGTTCAGCGACGTGCGGATCATGTCGAGGATCGCGTCGATGCCGGCGATCATGGCGACGCCCTCAATGGGCAGACCGGCCTGCGTGGTGACGAGCGTGAGCATGATCAGGCCCGCGCCGGGGACACCGGCCGTGCCGATCGAGCCGAGCGTGGCGGTGAGCAGGATGCCGAGCTGAGCGCTGAGGTTCAGCGGGATGCCGTAAGCCTGAGCGATGAACAGCGCGCAGACGCCCTGATACAGAGCCGTGCCGTCCATGTTGATCGTCGCGCCCAGAGGCAGGACGAACGACGAGACCTTCTCAGGCACGCCCATGTTGTGGCAGCACTCCATCGTGACGGGCAGCGTGCCGGCCGACGACCTTGTGACGAACGCCGTCAGGCTGGCTTCCTTGATGCCGCGGAAGAACCACATCGGGCTCTTGCGGGCAAAGGCCGTCACCAAACCGGAGTAGATGACCACGGCGTGGATGATGCAGCCGATGTAGACGGCGCCGATGACCTTGGCGAACGGCAGCAGCACGGCCATGCCGTACTTGGAAACCGTGCCCGCGATCAGCGCGAAGACGCCGTAAGGAGCGAACTTCATGACGATCGCCGTCATCTTGTACATCACTTCAGCCATCGAGTCGAAGAACGCCAGCGCCGGCTTGCCCTTCTCGCCGGCCATCGTCAGGGCGACGCCGAAGAACAGCGCGAAGACGATGATCTGGAGCATGTTGGCGTTGACCATGGCGGCAAACGCGTTCTTGGGGAACATGTTTGTCAGCACTTGGCCAAGCGAAGGAGCGGCCTTGGCCTCTGTCGCCTTGGCGAGCGCCAGATCCATGCCCGCGCCCGGCTGCATGATGTTGCCCAGCGCCAGACCGATGGCGATGGCTGCCGCCGTGGTGAGCAGATAGAGCACGACCGTCTTCACGCCGATGCGTCCCAGCGCCTTGAGGTCGCCCAGCGACGCGACGCCGACGATCAGGCTGGAAAGGACCAGCGGCACGATGAGCATGTTCAGCAGCGCCATGAAGATGCTGCCCAGCGGCGCGACGTAGCCGACGACCTGCGGCGACGCCATGCGCCCGAACACGATGCCCGCGATGAAACCGATCGAGATCTGCCAAATCAGCGAAACTCCGCCTTTTTTCTCTGCCATGAAAATCCCTCCGTTTAAGAAATATGAATGAGAAAGTGAGTGATAAGGACACTTCCTTTCTTTTAATAATTATACAATTTATGCCTGGAATGTCAATCGGTCATAATCATTCTCATGCAATGTATACAATGTAAATGGTATTTTCCCGGTGCGGCGCTTTTGCTCTGGCGACTGATGATTAACGGACGCAAATAAAAATTATCATTATTGAGTAATTGGTGAATTGTTCTGTTTGATAGACGTTGTACTTTGCTCTAAATGACGGCGTTGTTTTCTGTGTTTGCCGCTAAAGACAACGCCCCTGAAAAAACATAAAATTCAATCACAGGAGTTCGCGAAGCAATTCACAACATGCTCGTCAGGCGCGTTGCCATTACGGCCGAATGGCAGAAGACGTCTGCGGAGCGAATGCGGATGTCTGAAACGTTATTTGTCGCAGCTCTAAATTTCGTCTTTATCATTAAGATAACGGGACTGGACGAGCGATCGTTCAGCCTCAGCCAGAATCGGGAGGAGTTCGAGAATGGCTCGAAACTACATCAAGCCCGTCTTGTCGCCTGAAGAGGCCATCAAGTCGGTCAAAGAGGGCATGTCCGTCATGATCGGCGGATTCAACTACGGCGGCGTCCCCTATACGCTCGTCGAGGCGCTGGAGAAGGCGGGCACGAAAGGCCTGACGATGATCTCCAACGACACCAGCTATGCTACCGTCGGCCATGGCCGTCTGGTCGCTGCCGGTCAGATCAAAAAGGTCATCGCGTCGCACATCGGCATCAACAAGAAGACCGGCGAGCAGTACAACGCTGGCACGCTTGAGCTGGAACTCGTGCCCCAGGGCACGTTCGTCGAGCGTATCCGCTGCGGCGGCTTCGGCATGGGCGGCTTCCTCACGCCGACGGGGCTTGGCACCAAGGTCGAAGAGGGCAAGCAGGTCATCGAAGTCGACGGCAAAAAGTATCTGCTTGAAAAACCGCTGCGTGCTGATGTGGCCCTGATTCGCGCTCACAAGGCCGACCGCATGGGCAACCTTACGTATTTCGGAACCAACCGCAACTTCAACCCCACGATGGCGACGGCGGCCGATCTGGTCATCGCCGAAGTGGATTCCATCGTCGAAGTCGGGGAGCTTGACCCCAACAACATCGTAACGCCGGGCATCCTTGTCGATATCCTGGTCGTGAAGGGAGACAACTACTATGCTGCCCGTACTTAATGAAGAAGTCGTGCGCAACCGCATCGCCAAGCGCATCGCACTGGAATTTGAAGACGGCGACGTCGTCAACCTCGGCATCGGCATCCCGACGCTGGTTTCCAACTTCCTGCCTGCCGACAAGCGCCTGATCATCGAGACGGAAAACGGCTGCCTCGGCGCCGGTCCCGAGCCTGAGGAGAAGGATTATCGCTTCATCGGCGCCGGCGGACGCTTCATCACGCCGCTGCCCGGCTGCTCGTTCTTCGGCAGCGACATGAGCTTCGGCCTGATCCGTGGCGGCCATGTCGACGCCACGGTCCTGGGCACGCTGGAAGTCGACCAGGAGGGCAACCTCGCCAACTGGATCATCCCCGGCAAGCTGCTGCCCGGCATGGGCGGCGCGATGGACCTGGTGGTGGGCGCCAAGCGCGTCATCGTGGCCACCACCCACTGCGACAAGAAGGGCAAGAGCAAGATCCTCAAGAAGTGCCGCCTGCCCCTCACCGCTGTGGGCGTTGTCTCGCTGATCGTCACCGAGTTTGCCGTGTTCTCCATTAAGGACGGCAAGATGACGCTGCTGGAAGTGGCGCCCGAAGTGACCAAGGAAGACATTCGCGCCAACACAGAGGCCGAATACGAGGAAGCGCCGGAAGTGCGCGTTATGCAGGGCGTTGAAGAGCCCGTAACGGAGGCAAAATAAATGAGCAATCCTGTGATCATCAGCGCGGTCCGCACTGCGGGCGGCAAATTCGGCGGCGGTCTGATGAAGCTGACCGGTCCCGAGCTTGGCACGATCGCCATCAAGGCGGCCATTGAGCGCGCCGGCATCAAGGGCGAAGACGTCGATGAAGTGATCCTCGGCACCGGCTGGCAGGCCGGCGTGGGGGCCAATCCTGCGCGTATCGCCATGTATCATTCCGGCATCCCCTGCTCGGTCCCCGCGTTCACCGTCAACATCCGCTGCGGCTCCGGCCTGCGCACCATGATGCTGGCGGCCGACAAGATCCGTCTGGGCGACGCCAACGTCGTCGTCGCCGGCGGCATGGAGAGCGCCTCCAACGTTCCCTACATCCTGCCCAAAGCCCGCTGGGGCTTCCGCATGGGCGAGCAGAAGGCGCTCGACGTGCTTCACAAGGACGGCTTCCTCTGCCCGATTGCCGGCAAGCTGATGGGCGAGTCCTGCGAGCTGATCGCCGCTGAGTACAACATCACCCGCCAGGAGCAGGACGAGTTTGCGCTCGCCTCGCACCAGAAGGCGGCCGCCGCGAGCAAGGCGGGACTGTTCAAGGACGAGATCGTTCCTGTCGTCATCAAGGACCGCAAGAAGGGCGAGATCGTTATCGACACCGACGAGATCTTCCGCGCCGACACCTCCCTTGAACAGCTGGCCAAACTGCCCACCATCTTCAAGAAAGACGGCGGCACGATCACGGCCGGCAGCAGCTCCGCCCTCTGCGACTGCAGCTCGATCGTCATCATCGCCAGCGCTGAGTGGGCGAAGGAGCATGGCATCAAGCCCATCGCCGAGATCCTCGGCTACGCTGCCGGTGCTCTTGAAGCCGAGCGCTATCCGCTCGGACCTGTCGTCGCCATGCCCAAGGCGCTTGAGCGCGCCGGACTGAAACTGTCCGACATGGATCTGATCGAGATCAACGAAGCGTTTGCCGCTCAGGTCATCGCCTGCCACCGCGAGCTGAAGTTCGACATGGACAAGCTCAACGTCCACGGCAGCGCCATCGCTCTGGGACATCCCATCGGCGCCACCGGCGCCAAGATCACCACGACGCTGATCAACGCTCTTGGCCAGCAGGGCAAGGAGCTTGGCATCTCGTCCGCCTGCATCGGCGGCGGCCAGGGCGTCGCCATGGTCGTCAAGCGCCTGTAAAGCACATTCATTTTTGGCATTTCCCCTGAACCGAACGCGGCGGCACGCGTTATTCTACCGCCGCTTCGGTCTCTGTGGTTTGCGCATATTCTGAACAAAACGGAGGGAACGCACATGGAAAACGTTTATGTAGTCTCCGGCGTCCGCACGGCCATTGGCAAGTTCGGCGGCACGCTCAAGGATGTTCTGCCTGAAGAGCTGGCCCGCATCGTTATCGAAGGCGCGATCGAAAAGGCCGGCATCGACAAGTCCGCGATCGATGAAGTGATCTTCGGCCAGACGAAGCAGTCGGCTGACGCTCCCAATATTGCCCGCGTAGCGGCGCTGATGGCGAAGCTGCCCGAGGAAATGCCCGCCTACACGGTTCACCGTCAGTGCGGCTCCGGCCTTACGGCCCTGATTGCCGGCGCGACGCAGATCAAAGCCGGCGAGAGCGATGTCGTCGTCGTTGGCGGCGTCGAGAGCATGAGCGGCGCTCAGTATTACCTGCGCAACGCCCGCTACGGATACAAAGTCGGCAACGCCGAGCTGGTCGATCCCAACACCGAGAGTCAGCCCAAGTCGCAGCCGGAGGATGTGTACGGTCACCTGATCATGGGCATGACGGCCGAGAACCTTGCCGAGAAGTTCAGCATCACCCGCGAGGAGCAGGATGCCTTTGCGCTCCAGAGCCAGCAGCGCGCCTGCGCGGCCATCAGCAGCGGCCGCTTCAAGGATGAGATCGTCCCCGTCGTCATCCCTCAGCGCAAGAAAGATCCCATCGTCTTTGATACTGACGAGTTCCCCCGCTTTGATACCTCGGCTGAGAAGCTGGCCAAGCTCAAGCCCGCCTTCAAGAAAGACGGCACCGTTACCGCCGGCAACGCTTCCGGCCGCAACGACGGCGCTTCCGCGCTGGTCCTGGCCTCTGAGAAGGCTGTGAAGAAGTATGGCCTTAAGCCGCTGGCCCGTTACGTGTCCTATGCGGCTGCTGGCGTTGATCCGCGCCTCATGGGCTACGGCCCTGTGCCTGCCATGCGGAAGGCTCTTGAAAAGGCCGGCCTGACGCTGGCCGACATGGACCTGATCGAGATCAACGAAGCCTTTGCCGCACAGACGCTCGCCTGTGTCAAGGAACTGGGCATCGATCAGAGCAAGCTCAACGTCAACGGCGGCGCGATCGCGCTTGGCCATCCCCTTGGCATGAGCGGCGCGCGCATTTCTGTGACGCTCGTTCACGAGATGCTCAAGCGCGGGAGCAAGTACGGCATCGCCGCGATCTGCATCGCTGGCGGACAGGGCGCTGCGGCGATCTTCGAGAGGGTGTAGCTCATGGCCTGCGATAAGCTGAAAACTGCCAAGGAAGCTCTTGCGCTCGTCAAATCCGGCGACCGCATCATGGTCAGCGGCTTCGGCCGCTCCGGCGATCCTAAACAGCTGGTCAAGGCTCTGTCGGACACCGAGGGCGTGAAGGATCTGACGATCATCAGCAACGACCTCGGCTCGCCGAACGCCGGCCTTGGTGAGCTGCTCACCAAGGGCAAGGTCAAGGGACTGATCGGCACCTACTACAACTGGAATCCCGACGTTCCCGCCGCCGCACATGCCGGACAGATCACCGTCGAACTCGTTCCTCAGGGCACGTTTGCCGAGGCTATCCGTGCCGCCGGCGTCGGCATCCCCGCGTTCTACACTCCCACGGCTGTGGGCACCGAACTGGGCAAGGGCAAAGAGACGAAGGTCTTTAACGGTGTCGAGTATCTGCTCCAGGAGAGCATCAGCGCTGATGTCGCGCTCATCCACGCCGATAAGGCAGACGAACTGGGCAACCTGGTCTATCACACCACGGCGCGCAACTTCAACCCCGCCATGGCGACGGCTGCCAAGCTGGTCATCGCCGAGGTCAACGAGATCGTCCCGGCTGGCACGCTCGACCCCGAAAGCATCGTCACGCCGCACATGTACGTTGATGTGATCGTCCTGAAGGAGAAGGGGGAATAGCCATGTTCACGATGGAAGAGAACGACGCCAAAGTCCGTATTGCCAAGCGCGTGGCCGCCGAGTTCGTCGAGATGGCGAAAGAAAAACCGCTCTACGTGAACCTCGGTGTGGGCATCCCCACGATGGTCGGCGACTACGTCGGCGACAGCAAGATCTACCTGATGGCCGAGAACGGAATGCTCGGCGTCGGTCCCGCGGCCAAGCCCGAAGAGGAAGACCCGGAGAGAATCAATGCCAGCCGCGTGAAAGTCCTGGAAACTGCCGGCTGCAGCTATTTTGACAGCGCTTCTGCCTTCGGCATGATCCGCGGCGGTCACGTCGACGCTACGGTGCTCGGCGCGTTTGAGGTGTCACAGGACGGCGACATCGCCAACTGGATCATCCCCAACGGCAAGCAGATGGGCGTTGGCGGTGCCATGGACCTTGTGGCCGGCGCGCGTCTTGTCTACGTTGCCATGCAGCATGTGTCCAAAAAGGGCGCGCCCAAGCTGATCGAAAAGTGCAAGCTGCCCCTCACGGCTGTCGGCGAAGTCGACGTGATCGTGACGGAGTACGCTCTGTTCCGCTTCAAGAACCGCAAGATGATCCTTGAAGAGATCGCGCCGGAGATCACGCTTGAAGAGCTCAAGAGCGTCACGCCCGCGAACTACGAAGTTTCGCCCGACCTCAAGGTTATGAAGGTCGACTGATCAGGTTTCAAGCACCAACTGTTTCATACAGCATCACAAAGGCACCACAAATTTTTTCGGAGGTGGCACTATGATTCGTTCTATCACCCGTTTCTTCATCCGCCTGGTGCAGAGATGGCTGCCCCAGCCCTTCACGCTGGCCGTCGGTCTGAGCATCCTCGTCTACGTGATGGGCATCGTCATCACGGGCACTTCGGCCCATGACATGACCATTTACTGGGGCAAGGGCTTCTTCAGCCTGTACGGCTTCACCATGCAGATGGTCCTGTTGCTCGTCACCGGTCACGCTCTGGCTCATGCCAAGCCAACCAAGAAGATCCTTCGCGCTCTTGCGAAGATGACCCAGGGCCCCCTGTCGGCCATCTGCTTCGTGTCGGTCATCGCAACGGTCGCGTCGTACTTCAACTGGGGATTCGGTCCCATCATCGGCGCCGTTATCGCCCGTGAAGTCGCCGTCCGCAACGCCGGCAAGGGCCTGCACTTCCCGCTGCTCGTCGCCGCTTCGTACGCTGGCGAAGTCATGCGCGGCCCCTCGTCGTCCATTCCTCTGGCTGTTGCTTCGCCTGGTCACTTCCTTGAGAAGATCTGCGGCATCATCCCCGTCACCCAGACGCTGTACAGCGACTACAACCTCATCATTTCTGCCGTCATCCTTGTCGGCATGCCCATCCTGTTCATGCTGATGAACCCCAAGAAGGGCGAGGACGAGATCATCGAGCTCGATCCCAAGGTTGTCGCTGAGATGATGAAGGATGCCGAGGAAGAGAAGATTGAGGATCCTACGCCCGCGCAGCGCGTCGACAACAGCGTCATCCTTACCGCTCTGCTTGCCATCGCTATGGGCTGGTATCTGTGGGACTTCTTCTCGAAGGCCACTTCGTTCAACCTGAGCATGAACATCGTCATCATGTGCTTCTTCGTGGTCGGCATCGTCGCTCACAAGACGCTTGCCAACTACGCCAAGGCCATCTCCAACGCGGCCGGCACCTGCGGCGGCATCCTGCTGCAGTTTCCCTTCTACGCGGGCATGATGGGCATGATGCGCAGCTCCGGCCTCGCCGCCTGGCTGTCGAACCTGTTTGCTCAGTTTGCCACGCCTTCTACGCTGCCTCTGTACACCTTCTGGTCGGCTGGTCTGGTCAACATCTTCATTCCTTCCGGCGGCGGCCAGTGGGCGGTTCAGGGCCCCATCATGATCGAAGCCGCTCAGAAGCTTGGTGCTGATTACGGCCGCGTGACCATGGCCCTGTGCTGGGGCGACAGCTGGACCAACATGATCCAGCCGTTCTGGGCTCTGCCCGTTCTGGCTATCTGCGGTCTTGACGTTCGCGACATCATGGGCTACTGCCTTACGATCGCTCTGTTCGTCGGCATCGTCTGCTCGCTCGGCTTCCTGTTCCTGTAAGCTCGACCGGTTCACGGTCATCGATAACGAAAAAAGCCTCCGTTCACACGGAGGCTTTTTTCAAAATGTGCCTTTCCTCCCGCCGCTGGAGGAACGAAAGGAACCTTTGCTATGGATGAAGAAACGCTGGTCTTTGCGTTTGGAGCTTCGCTGCCGTGGGGTGCGATCGGCATTGCTGCCGCTTGGGTGCTGAACCGTTTTCTGCCGCGCTGGGCGCGTCCTGTGTGTCGTTCGGTCATCCCCGCTACGACTGCCGCAGCCGCCGTATGGGATGCGACGGGCGGAACTCCGCTGTGGATGCCCTGCGCCGCGTGGCTGGCCTGGGCCCTGCTGATGCAGGCGGGACGCGTGACGGGAAAGGGTATCGAGCCTTACGACGATATTGCTGATTTTAAGAAGAAGTTCTTCAGCAAAGGAGAAAGAGCGTAATTTTGGGGGACTTTGCCGTGTCCTGGCATGATAGAGTACAATAGAGCGACAGAGAACCGCAAACACGGCGCGAGGAATCAAGCGCTGAACAGCAGCAAGGAGAATGCGCCATGACTCAGTTTGATACGAACATGAAGGCCGTCACGGTGCGGCAGCTGATGAATCTGCACATCTTCAAAAAATATATGCGTCTTGTGGCGGGAGAGGGCGGACTCGACCGCACGGTGGTGCATACGACCGTCTGGGAAGCTCCGGATCTGGCAGCACAGCTTGAAGGACGCGAGTTCGTGCTTTCCGTCGGCTATCTGCGGAGTGTCAATCCTGCTCTTGCTCAGAACGGGTTTGAGGCTCTGACCGAAAAAGTCTCGGCGATGGGATTCAAAGTCGGCCGGTACATCAAGTCCGTGCCGGAGGAATATATCCGCATCGCCAATGAAAAGAACATTCCCCTGTTTGAGATTCAGCCGAACTGCTTGTTCAAGTGGATCATCCAGTCCATTATGGCCGAGATCAACCTGTATCAGGCCAGCGTGCTGATGGAAGTCGATCATTATTTCCAGGAGCTGTACGACACGGCTCTCGACGACAGTCGCGACGTGCGCATCCTCTCACAGCTTTCGGGCCGTATCCACGCTCCCTGTCTGCTGCTGACGGCTGATTTGCAGACGCCTGTGTGGTCGGCGGGGTTTGCGCCTCAGGGGGAGCTGAGCGGCATCCTTGAAGAAGCACGCCGCGTCTTTCCGCGGGAAAAGAGCATGAAAGACGACTGGCGCGAGGGAAAATGGCATGTGTTCCCCCTGGCGACAGGTGCTCTTATCTTGGGCTATCTGCTCGTGATGAACGAAGATGAACTGTCCGATACGGCCAGGCTGATGATCAAGCAGCTGCGGATGCATCTGACGATGAAGTGGCTGGAACGCTACAAAGGGCGTCAGGATACGCTGACGCGGCTCTGGAACAGGCTGATGAACTCGCCTTCGCGTGATGAGCGTTCGATCCGCGAGACGATGAGCGCCAACGGCTTTCGCGCCGGTGAGCGGTTCCGCGTGATCGTTCTTCGGGGCGTCAAGGGCAAGCCGCTGTTCAGCCACGGAGGCCAGTTCCTTATCGGCAGCCTCAGCCGGCTCATTGAAAATCACCTCACAGTCTGGCTGTCGTCCAGCGAATGCGTGCTCCTTGCCGACGCCGGCAAAGAACACGGAGAACCGTATTATCTCTACAAAATGAGGGAGCTTCTGGCCTCCGAGCGCTCTGCTTTCCTCTCTGTCGGGCCGCTTGTATCCGGTCTGACGGGTGTGCGTGACAGCTACCGTATCGCCAGCAACTGTTTCCGTGTCGCTCCCGGCGCTTCTGCCGGCGCAGTGCTGTATTACGAAGACTGGCTGCACGAACTGTCTCTGCTGGGTGGCACGGAAACGCTGGAAACGCGGCTGTTTGTGGAGAAAAATTTATCTCCCGTGGTGCGCTACGACGCGGAACACGGCAACTGTACCCTGATGGAATCGCTTGCCGTAGCCACCCGGACCGACACGATCGCCGAAGCGGCCGAAGCGCTGCATGTGCATTCCAACACCCTGCGCTACCGCATCGCCCGCGTCAAGGATCTAACCGGTCTGGATCTGTTCGAGTATCGCGACCGCGAACTGCTCTCGCACGCATTCTTCTGCTACAATTATGGACACGACTCGCCAGCTGGCGAGAAAAAATAACCGCAAAAAAATCCGAAGGCCCGTTCCGCGTGGAACTCAGCCTTCGGATTTTTGTTTGCAGTGCTTTTATTACCAGCCGTGACCGCCGCCTCCGCCACCGCCGCCGCCGGAGGAGCCGCCGCCTCCGCCGAAGCTGGAGCTGCCTGATGACGAACCGGGCGGCGTCGATGCCGAGCTGAGGCTTGACGAGAAGCCGCTGGCAAGCGAGTTGAAGCCGCTTGTGAAGTCGTCGGCGACGAAGTGCGCGCCGTGCATCGGCATGGAGCACCATTCGGGCTGGTACGAAGCGGCTTCGAGCACTTTGGCAAAGCGGCTTGTCCAGTTTTTCACGCTGTCGGTCGCTACGGCGTAGGGCAGCAGTTCTTCAAACAGCTCTGGCGTGTCGTCGGGCGCGTTGAGCAGTTCCAGCCGGTCCTTTTCGGCGGCACGGATGAACATCTCAAGCCCCTGCGTCTGCTCGAGCTTTTTGCGGCCTTCGGGCGTCCAGCGGAGCAGGCGCCGCCGCAGCGGCAGTCCCAGGAGCGCTCCGATCAGGACGGGCAGCGCGTACCAGATGCTGCCCGGCTCTTCGGTCAGCATGACGATGCCCCAGAGGGCTGCGGGGATGATAAAGCGGAAGAAGCCCCGCAGCAGGGTGAGAAATCCTCCCGCTGCCGCGCCGACGCCCCGGAACGAGGCCGAGAACGCAAAAACGCTGAGGATGGCGGCGAAGAGCCCGCCCGTGAACTGCTTGGCCGTGCCTGCTTCAGTGATCAGAGCAAAGGCGCTGGCCAGCGCGGATCCGATCAGCAGCGCCGCAAACGCGCCGCGCAGAAGTCCGTTCCCGCTGGAGTAGAGCGCGTCTGCGTTCACGCTCTCTTTGACGGCTTCCTTCGCTTTCTGGAAGCGTTCGTGCTCTGATCTGGCCAGACGCAGGCCTGGCGCGCCGCCTGGGAAGAGGATGCTCAGCAGGCGCTTCTGACCAGGATCGCCGGGCTTATCGGAACGGTCGACTTTCTCCAGTTCGTAGCCTTCTTTTTTGCTGCCGGAGATCTTCAGCCAGCCCTGCACGGCCAGCTTGATGATCTCGGCGCTGAGCGCTTTGGTATCGGCATCGCCGGCGTGGATCAGGCGGGCCTGCGACGGCGACAGTCCTTCGGGTTCGTGAAACAGCGGAGACGCGGCGACTTCTCCCGTGTGGTTGGTGAGCGCGCGGATGCCGCACAGTCCCAGCAGCGCGGCAGCGACGGCTGCGCCCAGCCCGGAGAGCCAGTTGAAGATAGAGCTGCCGTGTTCCCAGGCGAAATCGGAAACGCGCTCGCTCATCGTCGGATCGGGCTTGAGCACGATGCCCTTGGGCCAGGTGTAGACCACCGTCAGCCCCTGACCGGGCTGGAGAGCCCGCGTCGTCACGGTCGTGCGGCCGGCCGTTTCGCGGGCGCCGCTTCTGTCGGTGGAGCCGAAAGCGCCCGTGTACCATTCGACCGTATAGAAATCCTCGCCGAAATCCCTTCCCGGCAGCTTCAGACGGAACGAGGCGCTCTGGATGGGCATGTCCCATTCGTTGCCGGTCACGTTCCAGTACAGTTCGTCGTGCGTGTCGAAAAAGCCCAGCTGTTTCGTGGTGCGGTAGACGAGCGACAGCCGGTGCGTGCCGTGGCTCAGTTCGCGCTTGGGATCGCCGATGCGGATCTGGCGTCCGCGTCCTTCGTCCGATTCCTTCCAGTCGAGCGAGCGTCCGTCGACCGAAGTGGACAGCACTTCCAGCCCCACTTCAACATTTCGCCCTTCGGATGTCTGGTAGCGGACGGGAATGGCGCGCACGAGGCCGCGCTTGATCTTGATGCCGGAGGCGATGAACTCCAGGTCCTCGCGCACGGTCAGCGATGCGTCGGGATTGACCTCGGCGGTCACGTCATAGTGCAGGATGCGCTCGCGCTGGACCGCCTCCGGCGCATGCGTACCGCGCGAGACGCGGCGGACGTCGCCGAGCGCCCGCTGCACAGCCGGCTGCAGCGCCTGGCCGGCCGAAAACGCCGCTTCGGCGCCGCACGCTGCCAGCAGCAGCGAAACCAGCAGCAGCCCGAAAAATCGTCGTGCCCTGTTCATGGCGGAGATTTAGTCGAGCGTCACGTCGAGCGTGAGCACGTCGTGGTCAGGATGATCCTTGCGTTTCGTCGAACGGCGCTCGATCCGCGCTTCGGTCTCCTTCGGCGTGCCCAGCTTGTCGCGGTCGACGCCGACATAGCCGATGTAGTCGATGTTGCTGTTCCAGTTGTCGAACGTGGTGCCGCGTTCCAGCGTCAGCAGCGGGAACGTCACTTCGCGCGTGGGATCGGGGCTGTTGTAGTCGCCGAGGATGAACGCGGGGCCTTTCAGCTTTTTCGACAGCTCGTTCAGCTTCTCCGTCTGCGCGGCGCGCTTGGCGATGTTGTAGCGCTGCGCGGCCTCAACGTCGCTCTTGCCGGCTGTGTTGAAGCTCTTGAGGTGCACGCACACCAGCGTGAACTCGCGTCCCGTGGCGTTGTCGCGGAACCGGGCTTCCATCGGCGCGCGGTCGAAGATCAGCGAACGGCGTCCGGCATGGTCGAATTTGTCCTTCAGATAATGCAGATACGGCGTGTCCAGCAGCGTGACCTTTTCAGGATTCCAAAGGAAGTAATGGTTCTGATTTTCGCGGCTGATGTCCCAGCCGAGCTTTTTGTAGGCGATGTCCTTGCCGTAGTATTTCCAGCCCGGCAGACCCGTGAGCGTAAGGAAGCGCATCGTCTCCTCGCCCTGGATCTCCTGAAGCGCCAGCACGTCGGCGCCGCTTTTGAGGATCGTCTTCGCTACGGCGAGAACGTCGTCGCGCGTGTAGGCCGGGTGCGACATGGTGCTGCCGCCCGTGCCGGCGATGTGGAAATATTCGATGTTGAACGTGCCGATCGTCAGCGCCTGCGCGGCCTGCGCGATCAGGAGCGCGGCCAGCGCGCTGAACACAAGTGCGGAAAACTTCTTCATGACAGATTGACCTCCACAGTGATGATGTCGTGATCGGGGTGCTCCTTGTTCGGGGTGGAGCGTCGCTCGATCCGTGTTTCCGTTTCAGCGGCGGGACCGACCGTGAGCCGTGCGCCGCTGATGATGCCGATGTAGTCGAGATTGCCGCGCAGATCGTCGTAGCTGTGCCCGCTTTGCAGATGCAGGAGCGGATACGAGAGCAGCGCAGCGCTTTCCGGCTTTGTGAAATCGCCGTTGTAGTCGCCGAGGATGAAGACGGGAACGTCCTCACCGGCGAAGCGATCCTTCAGCCGATTCAACGATTCAAGCTGAGCCAGACGCCGCACGCCGTTGCGCCGGCGGGCTTTTTCCGCGTCGGGAGCGCCGATGACGAGCTGGCTTTTGAGATGGACGTTGATGAGCGTGAACCGTTTCCCTCCCGCCGTGCGAAAATCGCCCCGCAGCGGCAGCCGGTCGAACCTCCGTGCCCGCTGCCCCTCGAACTCGTAGGATTCGTTCCCGAAATAGGCGATCGGCACCGGCGAGCGCTTGAGAAGCAGCGTGCGTGCGGCCTTCATCAGCAGCGGCTCTTCAAAGGCGGCTTTGCGCGGATCCCAGAGAAAGTACAGATCCTGCGTGCCGGCTGTGTCGTTGCCGGCAAACTGCCAGCCAGGCAGAAAGCGCGAGACGAACAGCCGCATCGTCGCCTCTCCTTCGATCTCCTGAAGCGCCAGCACGTCGGCGCCGCTGCTCAGGATGGCCTGCGCGACCAGCCTAGCGTCGCCGGCGGTGTAGTCGTTCGGCGTGCGCGGCTTGTCCAGGTGGCGCAGATCGAAGTTCTCCACGTTGAACGTGCCGATGACGAGGCGTTCAGTTTCGCCCGCCACGATGTGACCAGGCTGCGCCCCGGACGAAAAGAGGAGCTCCGGCGCGAAGAACACGAGCGCCGCACTCAGCGCGGCAGCGGCCGGAAAAGCGCAGAGCGCGAGCGTCTTCCAGCGGGATTTCATGCCCTACTTGAAGACCTCGACCGTGATGATGTCGTGCGAAGGATGCTCGCGCCGCTTGGACGAACGCCGCCTGATGCTCGTTTCCGTCTCCTTCACAGTGCCCAGTTTGTCCGAGGAGATGCCGAGATAGCCGATGAAGTCGGGGCTGCTGCCCGTGTCATCGCAGCTGAAACCGCCTTCCAGCTTGCGAAAGGCGACGTCGGGATGTTGCAGATCGGGATCGCCGAAGTTGCACAGCAGGATCACCGGCTGCGGCAGCGTTTTTGCACAGCGGTACAGCTCCTTCATCTGCTCGTCGGCGGCCGTGTTGTCGAGATGGGCGTTGACGAGCGTATACGTCCGGCCCGTGGCACTGTCGGCGAAGCGGGCTGCGACCGGCGTGCGCGAAAGATTGGCTTTCAGCGCCTGAACACGGCCCTGGAGCGTCACTTTTTTCGGATCCCACATAAAGTACAGATCCTCAACGCCCGCGGTGTCGTTGCCGGCGTACTTCCATCCGTGCATCGCCGTGACGGCGAAATAGCGCATCGTCGCGTCGCCTTCCACTTCCTGAAGAGCCAGCACATCGGCGCGGCTTTTGCGCACCGCGCGGGCAAGATCGCGCATGTCACGCTGGTCATACGGTGCGGATTTGCGGCTGACTCCTGACGTCCCCGCGATGTGAAAATTTTCGATGTCGAACGTGCCGACCGTCAGCGCGCTGGCGGGCACGGCCAGCAGCAGCGCGGCCGCGGCGGCGGCAAGTCGGCGGAAAAGTCGGTCCATTCCGATCCCTCCAGTTGGCAGATTTTTTTGCGCCCCTATTCTAGCACCTTCGCCCCGCGTGCGCGACTTTTCCGGCAAAACTTGCCGCTTTGCGCCCGCATGGTATAATAAACAAAGAACGTCGCGGATGATCCCGCGAAAAAATCGCAGTGCAGGAGGAATGTTCCATGAAAAATGCAATCGCCACCAAAAACGCTCCCGGCGCCATCGGTCCCTATTCGCAGGCCATCGCCACCGACAGCATGATCTACACGTCCGGCCAGCTCGGCCTCACGCCCGAAGGCGTGCTGCCCGAGACCGTCGAAGAGCAGGCGGAGCAGTCGCTCAAGAACATCAAGGCCATCCTTGAAGCAGCCGGCAGCTCGATGGACAAGGTCGTCAAGACCACCGTCTTCCTCAAGGACATGAACGATTTCGCCGTGATGAACGGCATCTACGCCAAGTTCTTCGCCGAGCCGTTCCCCGCCCGCAGCGCCGTGCAGGTCGCCAAGCTGCCCAAGGACGGCAAGGTCGAGATCGAAGTCGTCGCTGTCAGGTAATCGTTTGTATCTGTATAAAAAGCAGGCCCTTCCCGCGCGGGAGGGGCCTGCTTTTTTGATCTGTCCGTCAATAGCCGAGTTCTTCGCCGATGAGCACGGCTTCCATGTCCATCGACTTTTCCTTTTTCATGTACACGCACAGCGTGTTGCAGATGCGGTCGGGCGAGGCGCAGTTGTAGCACCTGTCGCCTTTTGCGGCGCACGGCGTGCGGAAGCCGAAACGCGACGCGTTCGTCACCGCCGCCACATTGCGCGCCCGCCAGATGGCACGTTCCAGCGTCGGCTCGATCTTGTTCGCGCCGAAGACGAAGTACACCTTTTCGTGCCCCCACAGCGAGCCGGCCACGCGGTTGCCCGAGCTGTCGATGTTCACCAGTTCGCCCGTCTCGGCAGCCGCGTTGACTGAGAGCAGAAAGACCTGCGCCGTCATCGCTTTGTCGGCCGCTTCCTTGAAGGCATCTCCCGACAGCGGTGTCGGATCGTACACGGCCGTGTTGTGCGCCCGCAGCCGCTCGGCGGCGTTCATCGCCAGCAGCGTATGCGAGTCGCCGAAGCCCACCGTCTTGCCGCGGATGGCCGCGCACAGGTAGTCGACGGCCTCGGCCGCAGTGGGGAAGTAGCTGGCCTCAAAGCGGTTGGCACGCAGATTTTTGAGAAACTGTTCGTATGGCATGTCACGTTTTCCTCCCTGTAAAAAAGTCCTGTTCTCTCATTATAATGAACCAGATTCACGAATCAAGTTAATATTTTCGGCATCATGCAAAAAGTCTTCTTGAAAAAATATCCAAATAACGAACAGAATCGATTTTTTGTGCTATGATGTCCGCGCATCCTAAAAATAAACTCTTTCGTGTCGGAGGTTTAGTAATGAGCTTCGTAAAGGGAAAAGAGACTGTTGTCGAAGCCGCACAGCACGAGTTCGTCCCGTTTCTGGGCATGACGGCGGGAACGCTGCTCGTCTGCCTGTGCGTCGCGGGGCTGATCGAGCCGTACCGCTTTGCCAGCGCGGGCGTCACGGGACTGGCGCTGATCCCCAGTTACCTCTGGGGCGTTCCGCCCGTGTGGATCATCACGATCGGCAACGCGCTGCTGCTGCTCTGGGGCTGGAAGGCGCTTTCGCCGCGCTTTGCGCTGTGGACGCTGTACAATACGGCGCTCACGTTCCTGGCGCTGCCTCTGTTTGAGTCGGTGCCGTATCCGCTGATGAGCAGCCCTATCCTTGCCGCGCTGTTCGGCGGCGTCGTCGGCGGGCTGGGCATGGGCATCATGTTCCGTCAGGGCGGCTCGTCGGGCGGCATGGACGTTGTGGCTGCTGTGGCGAAAAAGCGCTGGGGGATTGACGTGGGCTCGGCTTCGTTCTTTGTCAACGTCGCCGTTCTGCTGATCTCGCTTGCCGCCGTCGATTTGGAGCGCGTGCTGCTGGGCGGACTCAACCTGTACGTCGAGTCCGTGACGATCGACTGGGTGCTCAGGTCGTTCGACCGCCGCACGCAGATGACGATCATCAGCCCGCAGTCGGAGAAGATCGTCGGCTATATCATGAACACGCTCGACCGCACGGCCACGCTGATCTCCGCCCGCGGCGCCTATCTGCGCCTGCCGACGGAGATGGTCATGGTCATCCTCACGCGCCGCCAGTCGGTGGAGCTGAAGCGTTTCGTGCGCAGCGTCGATCCGTTTGCCTTCGTCATCATGGGCGACGTGACGGAAGTGGTGGGCGAGGGCTTCAAAAAGTGGGAGGCCGACGCGTAAGGTGTATTTCAACAAAGCAGAAAATCTGCAATGCTGAAATCGCGGCTTCCCGCGGCAACGGAGCGCGCTGCTGCTTCGCAAATGCAGCCCCAAAAAACGGAGACTGGGAATTTTCCCGGCCTCCGTTTTTCGCATATCAGGACAAGGTTACAGCAGCGCGTTGAACAGCCAGCCCGTCACGACCGCGACGGAGAGGACCGAGGCGAGGAAGGCGATCAGCAGCCTGGGGCGGAAGATCGACGACAGCAGCGAAACCTCGGGAACGCTTGCTCCCGCGCCGCCTAAAATCAGCGCGACGACCACGCCCGAGGAGACGCCGCGCGAGATCAGGGCGCTGGCGATGGGGATGAGAGTGTCGGCGTGGATGTGCAGCGGGATGCCCGCGAGCGCTGCCAGAGGGATGGTCCAGATGCTGCTGGCGCCGCTGAGGTAGTCAAGCAGCGACTGCGGCACGAACTCGTGCACGAAAACGCCGATGGCGGCGCTGATGAGCAGCCAGACGAATACGGCGCGGAACATCTGCCACGTTTCGTACAGGGCGATCTTGCAGGCTTCAAGCAGCCGGCTCCAGAACGTGTCGCCCAGTTCGCGCCACTGCACGCCGGCCGACAGACGCCCCTGCCAGGCGATGTGATTGACGCAGGAGGCAAAGCCTGCCTTGTCGAGTGCCAGACCGGCGCCGACGGCGAACGCGAACGTGACGGCGGCGTACAGCGCCGCGGCCACGGGGCTGAAAAAAGCAGCCATCATCGTGACGACGGCGGGGTTGAGGATGGGGGAGACGATCAGGAACGACATGCATCCGCAAAACGGCGCGCCGCTTTTGAGCAGGCCGATCAGCACGGGGATGGTCGAGCACGAGCAAAAAGGCGTGGCGACTCCCAGCAGCGCTCCCAGCGCGGCGCTGACGGCCGGCCGGCGCGACGAGAGCGCACGGCGGATGCGCCGCGGCGAGACGAGGATCTGGAGCATGATGACGAAAAAGCCGATGACGGCAAACAGCACAAGCAGTTCGCCGAAGATCTCAAAAAACGTGTGCGCGGCGTGATGCAGCGCTTCTGGTGTAAACATGAAAAAACGACCTCAGCTCAACGAAAATGATATTCATACTGTTTAAAACGGCTCACGTCTTTTGGGGCCGTTTTACAGCGCCTGCGTCGCGTCGAAAAACGCATGTGACGACCACGCGATTTTCATTTTAATCGCGCAACAGTATCAGGCCGCGAGTATAGCAGACGGCCGCCGTTTTGCCAACCGGCGAAAGGCTCGCTGCCCGTCAGACTCTCTCGGCGCGGGGGCCGCCGGACGCGCTCGAAGGAACGCAGATATTTTTTAGTTTCTTTCCGAAAAAATCATATCAGCCGGGCTCGGAGCTGCCGCTGTGCACAGGCTGGGGAATGATGCCGGAATGGACCGCGTTATCTAAAAAACACAATATGAAGGACGGCTTTTCAGCAGCCGTCGGGCCTGGTCGGCCCCGGATGGCCGAAAGCCGCATGATGATTGCATTTCCGCACGGACGCGCCTATAATTCTACTGCAAACAAGATGATTTTGCACGCGCGCCCGGCGTGACGGCACAGCCGAGGAGCGCGCGGATTTTCGCCGAAGGAGGCACTTTCATGACAACAAAACGCATCATCTTGGCCGGCGGCTGCTTCTGGGGCGTCGAGGGCTATTTCAGCCATCTGCCCGGCGTGCTCGACACCGAAGTGGGCTTCGCCAACGGACAGACGCCGCATCCCGTGTACAAAGACGTCAAGGCCGGCGGCACCGGCTATGCCGAAGCCTGCAAGATCGAGTACGATCCCGATGTCCTGCCCCTGCGCACGCTGCTGCGCCATTATCTGCGCATCATCGATCCGACCACGCTCAACGCGCAGGGCCCCGACCGCGGCACGATGTACCGCACCTCGATCTATTACAATAACGACGAGGAGCGCGCTTTGGCTGAAGAGCTGCTTGCAAAGGAGCAGAAGCACTGGGACAAGCCCATCGTCACCACGGTCGAGCCGCTCGTCAACTACTACCCGGCGGAGGAGTACCATCAGGATTATCTGAAAAAGACGCCCTGCGGCTACTGCCACGTCAACATGCAGCTGCTCGATGAGCCGCTGCCTCCAGAAGAGGACTAGGAGGCGCGTTCCGTGTTTGCATCGCTTCTCAGCATGACCTGGCAGCTGGGCGTGATGATCGCCATTGGACTTCTGCTCATCTGGCTGGCCGTCGTCAAGGAATACGAACCGTCGCTGCTGCTGCCGATGGGCTTCGGCACCATCCTCGTCAACATCCCCATGACGGCTGCGCTCACGCAGGCGGTCGACGGCACCGTCGTGCCCGGCGCGATCAGCATCCTCTTCGACGCCGGCATCGCCAACGAGATGTTCCCGCTGCTCATCTTCATCGGCATCGGCGCGATGATGGATTTCTCTCCGGTGATGGAGCGGCCCGTGTTCGCGCTGTTCGGCCTCACCGCGCAGGCCGGCATCTTCCTGACGATGGCGCTGGCCTACTACGGCTTCGGCTTCAGCCTCAAAGAAGCCGCCTCGATCGGCATCATCGGCGCGGCTGACGGCCCCACGTCAATTTACGTGTCCGGCCGCTTCGCGCCCAACCTGCTCGGCCCCATCTCCGTGGCAGCCTACTCGTACATGTCGATGGTGCCCGTCATCCAGCCGCCTGTCATCCGCGCGCTGACGACCAGAAAAGAGCGGCAGATCTCCATGGCGCAGGGCGGAAGCGGACGCGTGATCAGCAAGCGCGCGCGGATCATCTTCCCGATTGCCGTGACTATCATCGTGGGGCTGCTTGCTCCGTCGTCCTCGACGCTGATCGGCTTTCTGATGTTCGGCAACCTCCTGCGCGAGAGCGGCGTCGTCAACCGCCTCTCGCAGAGCGCTCAGAACGAGCTGGCCAACATCGTCACGATCATGCTGGGCCTGGGGATCTCGTGCACGATGACGGGCGACCGCTTTCTGCGCGCCGACACGCTGACCATCCTCGGCATGGGGCTCGTCGCCTTCGTGCTTGACACTGCCGGCGGCGTGTGCAGCGCCAAGCTGTTCAACCTCTTCACCAAAAACAAGATCAACCCGATGATCGGCGCGGCCGGCATCTCCGCTTTCCCCATGTCATCGCGCACCATCCAGCAGATGGCCGCGAAGGAAAAGCCCGGCACCTTCGTGCTGATGCAGGCCTCGGCGGCCAACGTCGCCGGCCAGATCGGCTCCGTCATCTGCGGCGGCGTCCTCCTGGCGCTGCTCGGGTAAGAAAAAACAAGACAAAAAGCAAAACATACGCCTGTTCCTGCATGCTTGCGGAACAGGCGTGTGTTTTTGTGCGGAAAGCGCTGGGGCACCGTGGAGTATATCTCCGCGGCGGCGTTTTTTGCTATAATTGAAGCGTAAAGAAAAAATTTTGAATGGATGTGAGCGATGATGACGAATTGCGCAAGGAAAAACGACTGGCTGGAGCGGTTTGGCCTGAGCGCGGGCGTGCTGCCGAAGGGGCCGCGGAACACGATCTGCGACGTTGACGGGGTGAGCGTGGGGCATGTGACGCTGGCCGACGGCGACGCTCAGACGGGGGTGACGGCGGTCGTGCCTGCCACCGGGAGCCTGTTTCAAAACAAGCTGATCGCTGCGTCGCATGTGATCAACGGCTTCGGCAAGACGGCAGGGCTGGTGCAGATCGACGAGCTGGGCACGCTGGAGACGCCGATCGTGCTGACGAACACGCTGAGCGTGGGCGACGCCTGGCGCGGTCTGAGCCGATGGATGATCGACCGCGAGAGCGCGATCGGGCGCACGGCGGGCACGGTCAATCCCGTGGTGTGCGAGTGCAACGACAGTTTTCTCAACGACAGCCGTGCGCAGTTCGTGACGCCGCAGATGGTCGATGAGGCTTTTGCAAAAGCGAGTGATGTGTTCGCCCTCGGCGCCGTGGGCGCGGGACGGGGAATGAGCTGCTACCAGTTCAAGGGCGGCATCGGTTCGGCCTCGCGCGTGGTGGAGGCGCACGGCACATCGTATACGCTGGGCTGTCTGGCGCTGACGAACTTCGGCGAGATGGCGGAGTTCACGCTCGGCGGCTGTTCGACAGGGCTTGAGGCTGATTCGATCATGAAAGCTGAGCCGCTGAAGGAGCAGGGATCGTGCATCGTCATCCTGGCGACGGACGCGCCGTTCACGGCCCGGCAGCTGAAGCGGCTGTGCCGGCGCGCCACGGCGGGCATCACGAAGACGGGCTCGATCATCGGCAATGGCAGCGGCGAGATCGCGATCGCCTTTTCGACCGCGCAGCGCATCCCGATGGACACTCGTGGCGAGCTGACGCTGCGGGCGATGAGCGACAGCGATGCCAATCCGTTCTTCCGTGCGGTGATCGAAGCCGTGAACGAGTCGGTGATCACCTCGATGCTGGCGGCCGACACGGTCACAGGACGAGCGGGACACACGCGGCGCAGCCTGCGCGAGTTCGCCGGGCGCGTGGCAGGACTGCCGGCGATGGTATCGGCATAAATTTAGACTCCTTTGGATTCGAACCGCTGATATTGCATCGCAGGGGCGGGCACACGGGCCCGCCCCTACAGCATATTCGCATTTCTATTCGAAAACTGTATTAGATATATACAACAATGCCCATTTGCCGTCGGAAACGCGTCAGCAAATGGGCATGATCTTATCCTGTTTTTCGTTAAATGGGCACAATGTGATACTATTTCGCGATTAAAAAGCTAATCGCGAGGCCGCCCCCTAAAGGACCAGCTTCGCGTCGCAAAGGCAGGCGCGGCAGCCGGCGCCTTACAGGCGCCACGCCGTCTCATGCAGTTTTCGACGCGCCTGGCGCGCTATAAAACGGCTATAAGAACGTTAGCTGTTTTAACGAAAACGAGTATGAAAGAATCTTATTTGTTCCGGCGGCGACGGGAAGACTGTGCTGGCTGCGAAAGGCGCTGTTCCAGCAGATCCAGTCTGCGGCGGAGCGCTTCCAGCTCCATGCGGTCCCGGTCGCGTTCGCGCTTTACCAGAGCCAGCTCTGCCGCCTGCCTGTCGATCTGAGCGTTCTGCGCCGACACCTGCCCGAGCAGGCGGTTCTTTTCGGCGGTCTCCTTGCGGCGGCGTTTGCGCGCCTCGACGACCTTCTCATCATAGCGCCCCAGACGAAGGGCAAATCCTGCGTTGAACATCGGACGCGAGCCGACCGTGCCGCCGACGCTGAACATCGCGTCGCGGGTAAAGTGATGCGACATGCCGACGGCTGCGCTCGTTTCGCCGCGATAGCTGCCGACGGCCACGTTGAAAGTCGTCGGCGCGTCCTCGTCATAGGGGAGGGGATGCAGTCCGGCCAGAGCCGCGGCGCGGCTGCCGACCTCGCGGATGTCGCGCGTCAGCTTGCGGTCCAGCTCCTGAAGCCCCGCTCCGCCGCCGGTGTTGATCTTCTGCTCAAGGTCCCACAGCTGACCGCCGTTGACGGCGTCGGTGCTGCCCTTCGCGACGGCCCCGTCGGCCACGTTCGTGATCTTCTGACCGCCGGCGTTCAGGCCTTTGCCGCTGACGTAGGTCCTGCCGCCCACCTTGACAGCGCCGCTGCCGATCGTCACTTTATCGCTGCCGCTGCCGGCTGTGATCGTGTCAAACGCGGGGGAATCGCTCGTCGAAACGGTATACTCAAGACCGCCCGACGACGTCTTGCCCTCTTTTAAGACGATGTTGCGTCCGGCTTTCAGCACCGTCGGCGAGCCGGCTTTGGACGTCGATTCACGCAGCTGTTTCACGGTGACGGCATCGGCGTCGTCGGTTCCTTCGGCGAGGCCGGTGATCTTTGCGCCGTTCATGGCAAAACCGGATTTGCTGATCTTCGCGCCGCCGGTGATCGAGATCGAGCTGAGCGTCATGTCGTCGGCAGTGGCGATCGTGTATTCCGTGCCGCCGGCCGCGTTCGTGCCTTCGGTCACGGTGACGTTTTTGCCGGCGATTGTCGTGTTGTGCTTTGCCGCCGTCTCGGCGACGGGCGCCAGCGCCGAAGAGATCGCGTCGTCGGTTTCGGATCGGTTATAGACCTCGGTCTTGTTATACGCATCTGTGATGCCGTAACCGGCCAAAGTTGTGGCCTTATCTGCCTTATCGGCAGTGGCGGCCGAGATTGCATCGTCGGTCTCCGTGCGGGTGTACGCATCCGTGATGCCGTATCCTGCCAGCGACGTCGCCTTGTCGGCCTTGTCCTTCATTGCCTGATACACCGTACCGCCGGTGACGACGCCGCTGTCGTCTGCCGCGACTTTACCGTCCTTTTTCAGCTGAAGCTGACCATCAGTAAATATGAAATCGTCGCCCGCGCTTACGCTGATCACTGTTCCCGAAACGGCGATGCCGCTGCCGGCCGTTGGGGCCGCCGCTTTCAGCTGGGCGACGTTGACGGCGTCGGTGTCCTTCGTTCCAGCGGCCAGGCCGGTGAGCTGACGGGTGACATTGCCGTCATCGCCCACGGCGATGGCGTTGTGAGTGGACACCCAGGCGGGGCCGGTGCTGCTGCCTTTCAGGTAGGCGTCCGCATCGCCTGCCGTCCGGCTCGCCGCAGAGCCGCTGCCGAGCGCGACTGTATCCGCCACGGTCACCTTTGCGCCCTTGCCGACGGCAGCGGAATTATCGGCACCTGTTTCAACGATGCCGCCCAAGGCCGCAAGGGAGTTTTGGGCAAACGCCTGGGACGAATCACCAAACGCCGTAGAAGCTAAGCCGCTGGCCGTTGTGCTGTTGCCCCAGGCTGTAGCGCCTTCACCGCTGGCTGCTGTAGAATCCCCCCATGCCGTAGCATGGGCTGCCGAAGCGGCTGTATTTGCCCCCCAGACCGTAGCCTGCGCGGCTGTCGCCTGTGTCTGATAGCCCCATGCCGTTGAGTTTTCTCCGGAGGCAGTTGCGCCTGAGCCCCAGGCAGTGGAAAGTGTACCTTCCGCCAAGGTCCCGCTTCCGAACGCAGTTGCACCAAAACCCATAGCAGTGCCTCCTGGATGTTCCTCGGTACCGATAATATATCCGCCCCAGGCTGTAGCGCCGTAAGCGCTGGCCTCTGAGCCCTGCCCAAACGCAGTAGCAGCCTTGCCTTCGGCCTTCGTATTCAGTCCAAAGGTCGTGGAATAATCGGCGCTGGCGCTTGTATTGCTTCCAAATGCCGTTGCCCCCGCGCCAATGGCAAAAGTGTTACGTCCGAAGGAAAGGGAATTCTCGCCCTGGGCTTCCGCGTACCATCCGAAGGCCGTGGCATTCTCACCGGTAGCTTTGGCATAATGGCCCCAGGCAGAAGATCCCGTCCCGGACGCAGCAACTGAATTGCCCTGTATTTTAGCCCCGTCACCGTAAGGCGCTCCCCATGCCGCAGACAGGCCGTATGCGCCTGTCAGGCAGGCGCTCAGCAGCAGCGCGCAGGCGACCCGTGACGCTGGGACAGCGCTGGTCTGCTTCCTTCTGCCAGCGTTATGGGGGGAATATATGATGTCTCGATGTTTCATGTCCGTTTTCTCCTTTTCGCCCTTTTAAGGGAAATTTGTGGTATTTATCTGTGTGCCGATGTGAAGAGTAAATATTTTTTGTCGTGTGTTTATTATATCATTGAATTTTCTGTTTTATATTTTCCGGCCCGGGAATATCGGTCGGGAAGAGCTAATTGTGCCTTTTTAATCTTGCGAAAATCACAGCGAGGTTGTACGATAGCGCCAGAATAATTCGACAGAAAATCTAAGGGAGGATGGATCGCCATGAATTTGAAGGAAAAGATCGCTTCGACAGTCGACCGCATCGCGCCGGAGCTGATCAAGCTGAGCCATGACGTGCATGACAATCCCGAGCTGGGGATGCAGGAGTTCAAAGCCTGCGCCTGGCAGGTGGAGTTGCTTCGCAAGCACGGCTTCACGGTCGAGGAAAAGTTCTGCGGCATCGAAACGGCCTACAAGGCGTGGAAGGGCATGCCGGGCAAGGGGCCGCAGATCGCCTTTTTGGCCGAGTACGACGCGCTGGCCGGCATGGGGCACGCCTGCGGACACAACACCATCTGCGCCTCGTCGTGCGGCGCGGCCATTTCGCTGGCCGAAGCTCTTGAAGGGCAGGAGGCGTGCGTGTTCCTGTTCGGTACGCCGGCCGAGGAAACGCTGGGCTGCAAAGTGGCGATGACCGACGTGGGCGCGTTCGATCATGTCGACTGCGCGATGATGATGCATCCGGCGCCTGACATCAACCTTGTCGGACGCGGCGGGCTGGCCTGCACGGGCGTCAACGTCGAGTTCTTCGGCAAAGCGGCGCACTCGTCCACGCCGATGAAGGGCATCAACGCGCTGGCCTCGACGATCGCGCTGTTCAACGCGGTCAACGCGCAGCTGCACCTGTGGCCCAACAAGAGCAAATGCAACGGCATCATCACCGCCGGCGGCACGGCTTCGAACATCATCCCCGATTACAGCGCCTGCCGCTTTACGCTGCGCGCCGAGCGCAAGAATCAGATCCTGCCCATGTACGACGACATGGTCCGCCTTGCCAACGCCGCGGCGGCGATGACGGGCGCGAAGGTGAAGATCGAGCACGACACGATCATGGCCGAGCGCTACTGCAACCGCGTCCTCGACGAGGCGTTTGCCGCCAACATGGAGACGCTGGGCGAGCATTGCCAGTGGCCCGATCCCAAGCTGATGAACGGCTCGTCCGACATCGGCAACGTGTCGCTGGTCGTTCCCGCCATTCATGTGTACCTGACGCTGAAAGCCGGCGTGACCAGCTCGCACACCCCGCAGATGCGCGAGGCGGCGCGCTCTGAGCGCGGCGATCAGGTGGTGCTGCTGGCGGCCAAGGGACTGGCGATGACGGGCGCGGACGTGTTTGAAAAGCCCGAGCTTCGCAAGGCGATGCGCGAGGAGTACGAAAAGACGGCCCTGCCGAACAAGTGCTGAAGCACAATTATTAATTAGTAATTAGTAATTATAAACAAACTAAACCTGAGGCAAGGCCGAGAATTGAGGAGGTATGGAGTATGGTTGGTGAAGCTGCACTTGCGGCGATCAAGGCGAAGGAAGAACTGTTTGCCGCTCACGCGAAGAAGATCTGGGAAACGCCGGAGACGGCGTATAACGAGGTGAACACCTGCGCGATCACGGCAGAACTCCTGAAGGAGCTGGGCTTTGAGGTGGAAACGGGGCTGTACGGCATGCCCACGGCCCTGCGTGCGGTGCGCGGCTCCGGGAGCCCTGTGATCGGCTTTTTGGGCGAGTTTGACGCGCTGCCCGGTCTCAGCCAGAAGGTGAGCACCGTCAAGGAGCCCGTTAAGGAAGGCGCGCCCGGTGAAGGCTGCGGCCACAACCTGCTCTGCGTCGCGCCTCTGGCGGCTGCCTACGGCCTTGCGGAAGAGCTGAAGGCGTCGGGCAGGCCCGGAACCGTCGTCTATTACGGCTGCCCCGCCGAGGAAGCGTTGACCGGCAAGCCCTTCATGGCCCGCGGCGGCGCGTTCAAAGAGCTCGACCTGGCCTTTGCCTGGCACGGCGCCACGCACAACCGCGTCACCTACGGCACGATGACCGGACTGAACAGCGCCAAGTTCCACTTCACCGGCCGCACCTCGCACGCCGGCGCTACGCCCGAGAAGGGACGTTCCGCGCTTGACGCCGTGGAGCTGATGAACGTGGGCGCCAACTATCTGCGCGAGCATGTGACGATGGATACGCGGATCCACTACGTGATCACCGACGGCGGTATGGCGCCCAACATCGTCCCCGAGAAGGCCTCGGTGTGGTATTTTATTCGCGCTCTCGACCGCGCTTACCTCGAAGATGTGTACCGCCGCCTCATCCTCTGCGCTGAGGGCGCGGCCCACATGACCGAGACGAAGGTCGAAGTCGAGTTCCTCGGCGGCTGCTATCCCACGCTCGAGAACCATGTGCTCGTCGATCTGGTCCATCAGTGCATGGAAGAGACGGAGCTGCCGAAGTGGACGCCTGAGGAGCTGGCGTTTGCCGAAGCGCTCAACAGGAACAACCTCAACTATGAGGACGCGAAAAAGTCCCCCGCCTGGAGCGGCGAACTGAGCAGCCGCGTTGAGCCGATCGACTGTGCCAACGTCTTCGGCAGCACCGACGTGGGCGACGTGGAGCACATCTGCCCCGGCATCATGGTCACGACTGCGTCGTGGAACAGCGTCGCTCCCGGCCACAGCTGGCAGGTCACGTCGTGCGCCGGCAGCTCGATCGGGACCAAGGGCATGATGTATGGAGCGCGTGCTATCGCCCTTGCGGCGGCAAAGTGTGCGGCCGATCCCGCTCTTGTCGCGGCGGCCAAGGCTGAATTCGCCAAGTCGACGGGCGGCGTGCCGTACCATTGCCCCATCCCGGCCGATGTGCCTGTGCCGATGCCGAAAAAGTAGCTTTTCACTTTTGCAAAAAATATCCCCGCTGCTGCGCGGCAGCGGGGATATTTTTTATACGTGTGCATTTGGGCGCAGACCGCGACTTTTGAAAGCGTTCGTGGTAAACTTGTCCCGAAAGAACCGAGGAAAGCGGGGCGCGAAAAAGATTTTTCCGTCATGAAAATTCTGTTCTATGTGGAACGACTATTTTCATGCGGACCGTTTTTTATCCGGCGGCTGTGTTCCGTGTGGAACAGCCGCGAAAAATTTCGGCGCGAAAGCGAGATCGCGCAGCGAAAGAAGGAAATGTGCGAAAATGAGCGGTTTTCTGACAAATCTGGTGATCTTCATCGTCATCGGCCTGGGCTGGTACATGCGCCGCGTCGGCACGATCACTGAAGCGGGCATGAAAGACATCAACGCGATGCTCTATTCGCTGCTGATGCCCGTGATGTTTTTCAAATCCGGCGCGGGATTCGACGCCTCGATGATCCACGGCTGGAGCTTTGCGGCCGTGATGCTGGGCGGTTACGCGGCCGCGACGGTCGTGCTGTGGTTCTTCTCGGGCCTGTTCAAGATGCCGCCGGCCCGGCGCGCCGTGTCGATGCTCACGGGCGTGAGGCCGAACGCCGTGTTCATCGGTCTGCCCGTGATGACGCTGTGGCTGGGGCAGGCGGGCACAGAAGCGCATCTGCTCTGCATCGCCGTAGGCACGCCGTATTTTAACGTGATCCCGCTTTTGCTGGCGCAGATCGCGCTCAACGGCAAGGCCGACATGAAGTCGGTGCGTGACGCGTTTTTGAAGACGTTCCAGAACCGCATCCTGCTGGCCGGCCTGTTCGGCCTTTTCCTGGGCGCGATGGGCTGGACGCCGTACATCCCGCAGTGGGTGATGCGCACGCTCAACGTCTTGGGCAACTGCGGCAACGGCCTGGCGATGCTGGCTATCGGCGCGGCTCTGCATCCGGAGCGGCTTCTGGACGACGTGAAGATCGCCTGGCCCGACATGCTGATGAAGCTGTTCATCCATCCGGCCATCATCATGGCGGCGTTCATGCTGTTCCCCGCCGGCAGCCCCGTGCTGCTGCGCGTCACCGTGGTGGGCGCGGCCGTCGCTCCGGCGTTCAACTGCTTCATCCTCGCTCGCGGCTTCGGCATGGACGGCGATTATGCGGCCATGCTCGTGGCCTCGTCGACGCTGCTGTGCATGGGCACGCTGCTGTTCTGGATGGAGCTGACGACGCGCGTGTTTGTGTAGCTATTCTTCCATCGGCTCCTTCACGGCGGCGTTGGTGAGCGCGCGAAGCTGCCTCCATTGGGGGAGAGCACGGGCGACGCAGTTCCAGAAACGGACGGAGTGGTCGGGCACGAGCAGGTGGCACAGTTCGTGGACGACGACGTATTCCAGGCAGCGGGGATCTTTTTCGACCAGGCGGAGATTGAGGCACACTCGCCCTGTGCGGGTGTTGCAGCTGCCCCAGCGTGAGGTCATGCTGCGCACGGTGAGCCCGCTTGCTTCTACGCCTAAAAAAGGCTGCCAGCGGCGCAGCAGCGGCGGCACAGCCGCTTTCATCTGCGCACGGTAAAAAAGCTCGATCAGCGCCGCTCGCTCGTCGCGAGTGGACGCTGCGGGCGCGCGCAGCAGGATCTGTTCACCGTCGAGCGCGGCGTCGTACGGACGCTCGTCGTGCACGCGCAGCGTCACAAAACGCCCCCACAGCGGCACGGTGTCGCCGCTTATGTATTCCAGTTCGCCGGTGCGGGCCCGCTGCTTTGCGGACGAAATGCGCGTTCTCAGCCAGTCGGCGTGCGACGAGACGAAGGCGATGATCTCGCCGTCGCTCGTGCCGGCCGGGCAGGTGACGCGGATCGTTCCGTCAGGCCGCACGGACAGGTACATGTTTTTCTGCCGCTTGCGCACGACCAGCACCGGAGAGCCCAGAATTTCGAGCGTGCTGGAGGAGCTGCGGCGCGATGACTGTTTGTTGGCTGACACGAGTGGATTCACCGGCCTTTCTGGCTCCAGTCTATCATCTTTTGCGCGAAAAAACGAGGAGGCGGAGCGCATGACGCTGAACGAAACGTTTTCGATCGATCTGAATCTGCCCAGGGAGAAAATCGCTGCCGAGCTGAGCGCGTTTCTGCCGCGCGCGGCAGCGCTTGCCTGCGTGCCTGTGAGCGGCTTTCGCGTGGGCGCGGCGGCGCTGGGCGCGTCCGGACGCGTCTGGCTGGGCGCGAATCAGGAGTTCGCCGGCCTGCCGCTGAATTTTACCGTTCACGCCGAGCAGGCCGCAGTGCTGAACGCCCGGTCTCACGGCGAGACGAAGCTGCTGGCGCTGGCTGTCTCGGCCGCGCCGTGCGGCTATTGCCGCCAGTTCCTGCGCGAATTGGGCACGCCGCTCGACATCATGCTGAACGGACGCATCCTGCCGCTCGACTCGCTGCTGCCGGAGGCGTTCGCGCTCGGCGGCACGAAAGAAGCGCTGCTGTCTCGTGCGCGTGAATTTTCGCTCCTGTCAGCCTGTGCGGCTGATGAAGCTGTCCTGGCTGCAGCGGAGGCGAGCTATTCGCCCTATACCGGCACGAAAAGCGGCGTCGCGCTGCGCTGCGCGTCTGGACGCGTCTTCTGCGGCTCTCTGCTGGAAAGCGCCGCCTACAACCCTTCGCTCTCGGCCCTGCAAAGCGCTCTGACGCTGCGGGCGCTTGAACGTGCGCAGGCCGATCCAGTTGCCGAAGCGGTGCTTGCCGAATCCGGCCCGGCGCCGCTGAGGGCGCTTTTTGCCTCGCTCATGCTCCGCATGGCGCCTGGGGCTGACGTCCGCTTCACAGCGGTGTGACCCTTATGATAAAGAACAGAAAAAGCCGGAAGGATCGCTTTTCCTTCCGGCTTTTTTGATGCGCGCTGTGTGACGTTCCATGCCGTACCGTTAGCGGCGATCCTTCTGCAGTTCCTCCATGTAGCCTGCGGTGATGATGCCGGCGGGCAGTGCAACGATGGCGATGCCGAACAGTGATGAGATCATGGCGACCAGGCGCCCGACCGTCGTAATGGGGTAGAGGTCGCCGTACCCCACAGTCGTGAGCGACACCGTGGCCCAGTAGATGGCGTCGAAAAACGTAGCAAAAGAATCCGGCTCTACGTTGAAGATGATCAGCGCGGAGACGAGGATATAGCCGAACGATAAAATGGCGACCGCTTCCAGGGCATGCTGTGAATTGCGGATGACTGAGACGATGATGGCGATGCTGCGTGAATAGCGCATCGCTTTGAGCACTCGCAGCACGCGAAGCGCCCTTATCATGCGCAGAGAACGGAGCATCTTGAAGCTGCTGTTCAGCAGATGCAGCGACGGCAGGATCGAAAGCAGATCGATCAGCGCCCATGCTGTCACCGGGTAGAGGATGAACGCGCTCAGCTTTCGTGGCGCGAGCTTGAAGTCGGCCGTCGCCCAGCGCAGTGCGTAGTCTACGATGAACGCGGCGACGGTGACGTTCTCAAGGACGCCGAAAATGGGATAGCTTTGCTTGAATGCCAGTGGCACGAGACTGATTATAATCAAAAACAGCATAATGCCGTCATAGATGTTGCTGGCGCGATCGCCAGGACGGGCAACTTCGATGACCTCAAAAATGCGTTTGCGCATGGATGGACTCCTTTCGCCCGTATGGTTAAAGTTCGTTTTGATTATAGCATTCTTTTTAGTCAAAAGGCTCTTTTCCGTCAAGGTCACAGCTTTTGCGGGGGGGGCTCACCCGCGCTGCGATGCCGGATTGTACGGGCAGCGCAGGCCGATGCATTCGCCGTTGCGGCCCGATCTTTTGCAGACGATCGGGCTCGTCTCCATGTTCACGCCCAGATGTTCACGGGCAAACTTCACCGCGGCGAGGATCGCCGTGTAGGAATTGCGCTTGCAGCACCTCGGACCGCCGAGTTTTCCGATGCGCTCAAGGGCGCGGGCGGTCGTGAGGTTGGCCAGTCCCCATGGCTCTACGGCAAGCGGCGAGGCCATGGTCACGATCGAGGTGAAGATGCCGGCGCTGACGGCAGCGCCGCACGCGCCCCAGTAGCCGCACGCGCCGCCGGGCACGCCCTTGCCGCGGCGGAACATCTCGCGCAGAGCGCGGCTCAGGTCGATCGCGCCGCCGGCGTTTTTGTACGCGGTCAGCAGCGCAGAGCCGACCATGACGTGATGCTCGGGCCCGTGCATGTGGCAGAAGGGCATGTCCATCATCGTTTCGAGGATCGCGACGGGATCGCGGCTGTCCGTCCCGAGACAGACGGCGATAACGCTGTCCAGGCCGCGCGTATGGCATTCATTGCACACATAATGTCCTTTGACGCAGCGCGCTTTGCTCGGTTCCCTCTTGCCGCAGACGGCGCAGGTCATCAGTTCGTCTTCCTGAAGGTATTCCAGCGGAGCGCCGCAGATCAGGCATCCTTCCATTGCTTGTTCCTCCTCAGGAGTATAAAAATGCTCCCGCGGCTGTATCAGACTGCGGGAGCTCTTTTTGTTCGGGCGTTTACAGATCCTTGCCGGTCAGCATCCGGTAGGCTTCGAGGTATTTGCCGATCGTCTTTTCGACGATGTCGGCCGGGACCACGCCGTCGTTGCCGGGATTGGCCTTGTACCAGTCACGGGCGAACTGCTTGTCAAACGACGGCTGCGAATGTCCGGGCTCGTAGCCTGCAAGCGGCCAGAAGCGGCTGCTGTCGGGCGTGAGCATCTCGTCAGCCAGCACGACGCGGCCGTTCTCGTCGACGCCGAACTCGAACTTGGTGTCGGCGATGATGATGCCGCGGCTGCGGGCGTAGTCGGCGCATTTTTTATAGAGCGCGATCGTGCAGTCGCGGATGGTGCGGGCGTACTCCTCGCCGTGACCGGGGAAGGCCTTTTCGAGCACTTCGACGCAGCGGTCAAAGCTGATGTTCTCGTCGTGGTCGCCGATCTCGGCCTTGGTGCTGGGCGTGAAGATAGGCACGGGCAGCTTCTCGCTCTCTTTGAGATGACCGGGCAGCGTGATGCCGCAGACGGTGCCGTTTTTCTGATAGCTGGCCCAGCCGCTGCCGGTGATGTAGCCGCGCACGATGCACTCGATGGGGATCATCGTCAGCTTCTTGCACAGCATGCTGCGGCCTTCGAAGGCGGGCGTGCGGAAGAATTCGGGCATGTCGGCCGTATCCGTGCTGATCATGTGGTTGGGGATGATGTCGCTGGTGAAGTCGAACCAGAACTTGCTCATCTGCGTCAGCACCACGCCCTTCTTGCCGACGGGCGTCTTGAGGATGATGTCGAAAACGCTGATGCGGTCGGTCGCGACGAGCAGCAGCTTATCGCCGAGATCGTAGATCTCGCGGACTTTTCCTTCTTTTACGGGCTTAAACTGTTCCATTGTCAGTATCACTCCTGATTTAAAAATGTGAAATCGGGTAATTTCAGCGTAAGTATACGGCATTTTTTACGCCTGACAAGTCATAAAAAAGAAAAAGTTGCGGGGATTCTTTTGAACGCGCAAGTCATTTTGCAGACGGTCCGACGTTGCTCTTTCGCCGCCGAAAAATTATAATGAACATGCCCCTGCGCCCCGCGAAAGCGGCCCGGCGCAGATGTTCCATGAGGAACGGATAATTCGCGGTCACCTGTGCAAACGGAGGCAGAATTCAAAAAATGAAAATAGAACGTTTCGATCATCTTGTCATCACCACCGCCGATCTTGCCGCCTGCGTCGATTTCTACACGCGCGTGCTCGGCATGGAGCACCGGGAAAACGGCGGACGCCACGCGCTGTTCTTCGGCTCGCAGAAGATCAACATCCACGCCGGCAAAGCCCAGTTTCTGCCTGCGGCGAAAAATCCCGAGTTCGGCAGCGCCGACTTCTGCCTGATCGTGAACGGTCCTGTCGAAACCGTCAAGGCTGAGATCGAAGCCCAAAACTGGCCAGTCGAGCTGGGCCCCGTCCTCCGCACCGGCGCGTGCGGCCCCATCCGCAGCGTCTACGTCCGCGACCCCGACGGAAATCTCGTTGAGCTGGCGGAATATGCAGGGGCCGCCAAGTAACGCAGCCGGCGGATAGAGCGGCAGAGGAGGGGATCGGGTGGTTTTCAGTTCTGCGGTGTTCCTGTTTTATTTTTTGCCGCTGACGCTTCTGTGCGTGGGGGGCGTCAGGCTCCTTGCGCGCGGCGAGCGGTTCGTGCGGCTGCGCAATCTGATCCTGCTGTGCGCCAGCTGTGTTTTTTACGCGTGGGGCGAGGCAAGTCTGACGCTGCTTTTGCTGCTGTTTGCCTGGATCAATTACCGCCTGGCGCTGGGGCTGTCTGCTTCGAAGCATCCGCGCCGCTGGCTCTTAGCGGGCGTCGGTTTCGACCTGGCGCTTCTGATCGGGGTCAAGTACGGCCCGTGGCTTTACGGCTGGGCGGCGCAAGCCTGCGTCTGGCTCGGCCTCAGCAGAGGCGCTCATCCTGCGCTGGAGTTCGCGCTGCCGCTGGGTATCAGTTTTTACACGTTCCAGAGCCTCAGCTATCTTGTCGACGTGTATCGCGGTGATGCGGCGCCGGCACGCCGGTTCAGTGATTTTGCCTGCTATCTGCTGATGTTTTCGCAGCTGGTCGCCGGGCCGATCATCCGCTATGCCGACATGAGCGCTGAGCTTCTCTCGGATCGCGGCAGCGCGGAGCGGATGGCGTGCGGCGTGAAGCGCTTTGTCGTCGGTCTGGCGAAGAAGACACTCATCGCTAATCAGGTTGCTTTTGTGGCTGACGCTGTTTTCCGCTTTGAAGCGCTCGAACTCAGCGCTCCGCTTGCCTGGTGCGGCCTGCTGTGCTATGCGGTGCAGATCTATTTTGACTTCTCTGCGTATTCGGATATGGCCATTGGCATCGGCGACATGTTCGGCTTCTCGTTCATGGAGAATTTCCGGCATCCCTACGGGGCGCTGTCGATGCGGGATTTCTGGCGGCGGTGGCATATCTCGCTGTCGACGTGGTTCAGGGACTATCTTTATATTCCCCTCGGAGGCAGCCGCTGCTCTGCCGCCCGTACTCGTCTGAATCTGCTCGCGGTATTTCTTCTGTGCGGACTCTGGCACGGAGCGAATTTGACGTTTGTGCTGTGGGGCGCGTGGCATGGGCTGTTTTTGCTCATGGAACGGGATTTTCTGAATACGCTCCTGCAAAAGCTGCCGCGCTGGCTTCGCCGCAGCTACGTCTGGGGCGTTTTTCTGGCCGGATGGGTTTTCTTCCGCTGCGATTCGCTTGCTCATGCCGGGATGTTTTTCAGGGCTCTGGCGGGGGTGGGTGACGGCTCGCTGGCGATGCCTCTGTCTGGCGTTCTTGATGCGAAGTCGGCACTGCTGCTGACGTTTGCGCTGATCGGATCGACGGGCGTGTTCGCCGAAGGCTGGGGGCGTCTGCGTCAGCGCATGGGCGTGCACTTCGAGGCGTTCGAGTTCGCTGCCGGAGCTGTGATGCTGTTTTTCTCGGCGGTGATGATCCTGGGGAACAGCTATGATCCATTCATTTATTTCCGTTTCTGAGGCCTAAAAATGAAAAGATCACCATATCTGATCATCGCGGCGTTTCTGCTTTTTTGCCTGAGCGGCTGGCTGGGCTTGTTCAGGGAACTCGACGTTCGCGGCTTCGGCAGGCTGGAACGCCGCCAGCCTGCGCCGCTGCCGCACATGCCGACGCTGCGGATGCTCGGCAACAGGGGGGACATGCAGTTTTATGCGAACGCTTGGGACGCATATCTGTCCGACCGTGTACTGGGGCGTTCCCTTGCCGTCGCTACCTATCTGAGGATGGGGCTGACGCTGGCGCCTGCGGTGCAGGACTCGGCGTATGTCGAGGGCAAGGACGGCTGGCTGTTCCTCGGCAACGGGCACTATTCGCGCGACATGATCGACTACACACGCAACGTCTATCCTGCGAGCGAAGCTCAGGTCACCGCTAAGTGCGAATACCTGCGCTCGCTCCGTGAAACGGCCAGGGAGATCGGCGCACGATTTGCGGTGCTCGTCGCACCGAACAAATCTTCTGTTTATCCTGAGTTTCTCCCTGACTGGCTGACGATTCGCGATCACCGCCGTTTTGCCGACCGCGTCTGTGAAAAGCTTCAGGCGGAGGGCTTTCCGATCGTCTTTCCGAAAAAGCTGCTCGAAGGCACGAAGAAGCGCGGTCAGCTCTTCTTCAAGGACGACTCTCACTGGAACGAAGTCGCTGCGCTCCCGTCGTTCGCTGCCGTCATGGAGTTGCTATCGGCTCAGGGGGAAAAACTGCGCACGATCGCGCTGAAAAAGGTAAAAGCTGCCAGCGGCAAAAAGAAATGGGCCGGCGACATCGTCGTCACCGGCAACCTTGACCGCAGCAGAATGGATTCGCGTATCTGGTACTGCACGTATCCGGAGAAGAAGAACCTGAAGCGCGTCAAAGTCCTTACCGAGAAAGGACCGTTTGGCGAGGAGCTGACGATCGCCGAAAATCCTGCTGCGCTGAATCCCGAGCATCTGCTGATCATCGGCGACTCCTTTGCCGGATATTTCTTCGGCTGTGCGCGTGTTTCCTTTGCCCGCGTCACATCGATCCACACGGCAACGCTGAAAAATGCCGATCTGAAAGACGTTCTGCTGCGGATCAGGCCTGACTGCGTCATCTTTGAAAACGTCGAGCGCTATTTCTGGAAGCCTTAGTCCTTGTCCGCACAATCCGAGATTTCTTCAATATCCGCAGCCGCACAGAAGCGATATAATGAGGCTGTTTCGGAATTAGAATAGATTATCAAGGAGGTCGTTCCCATGAAAATGAGAAAAATTGTCCTCGCTGCCGTGCTGACGCTTGGGCTGAGCGGAGCAGCTCTTGCTGTCGGCTCTTTTACCTGCTGGTACGAGCCTGAGCCCGTGCAGAAACTGCTGCTTGCCTCTTTCGATTCCGGCGGATCCTGGGACATCGTTCGCCAGACGCCGAACACACTGGTGCTGGCCAACGAAGTTGACCCTGAAAGCGTGCGCTACCTGATGCCCATGATGCGCCTGCCCAGGCGCCGTCCGCACGAGCCCGACCGCTGGGAGCGCGAGCCCGTGTTCACCGCCGAGGAGTACGTCACGTTCAACTTCCGCGAAGAGCGAAACGGCCTGCTGCGCGTCACCGTGCGCCACGACGTGGTGGCCAACCCCGGACGGAGGTTTGAGCGCACTGTCAAGAGCGACTGCGACGATCACTTCCGGCTGATGAACTACTGCGCCGTGTTTCTCAACGGCGGCTATGGCGCGGGATTTGACACCGCCTACCGTAGGGGGCACATGTACATCGCCGATGTGCTTGAGGGCAGCGCCGCCGATCTGGCCGGCGTGCGCGAAGGCGACCGCGTGCGCCTCATCAACAAGACCGTGGCCGACGAGGTCTCGCTCGATCAGTTCGGCCGCAAGTACCAGTGGGCCCAGCTGGGCAAGCCGTTCACAATGGACCTGGAGCGCCCTAACGGCGAGCGCTATCATGTGGAGCTGGCCGTCGATTACATCCCCGCGCAGACGGAGCGCTGCAAAGAGTTTTTCGGCATCGACGACGCTGACCCTGGCCGCACGCGCGAACAGGTGTACGCCAGCGCGCCGCGCTACGTGCCGCCGATGACGCCGGAGATGAAGCGCCAGCTTGAAGCGCAGCAGGCCATCGGTTTCGCGTTTGACGACGACGGCACAGTGAACGAAGTGCTGAAAGACGCGATAGCCGACAAAGCCGGCCTTAAAGCCGGCGACGTGATCACCGAGCACAACCTCGTCTCCATCAAGCAGACCGGCGCCGCCAAGATGCGCGAGGACATCGAGCGCCGCGTCACAGGCGGCCTTGTGTCGATGCTCACCGTGCGCCGCAATGGCAAAGAAGTGATCGTCAAACTGAGAAAGTAGTCCCGCATAAAACGCGCGGCGAAGACTGGGAAAGGCTCCCCGGTCTTCGCCGCGCGTTATTTATTATTCTGTGACTGCAATTCACGAAGGGAAATGCAAAACTCTGCCGAGACGTGCCCGTGTGCTCAAAAATGGGCTGATCAGACGGCCGCGTGCTCCCATCATGTTTATTTTCGTGTCCTTCGTGTTGGCTTCCGTTTTGTCATGTCCTCGCGTCAGAGCTGTAGCTGAGCTGCCAGCGCTTCGACCTGAGAAGCGATCTTCATCATACCGGCCTTGTCAGCCTCATCAAAACGGTTCACCGTCGGGCTGTCGATGTCCAGCACTCCCCAGAGCTGGCCGTTTGCGAACAGGGGGATCACCAGCTCCGAGTTGGAAGCATCGTCGCAGGCGATGTGCCCGGGAAAAAGATGCACATCCGGCACCAGCTGCACCTCTTTTGTCCGTGCGCATGCGCCGCATACCCCTTTGTCCAGTGCGATCCGTGAGCAGGCCGGCTTTCCGCCGAACGGTCCCAGCACAAGCTCGCCGCCGCGCAGGATGTAAACGCCTGCCCAGTTCACGTCGCCCATCGTCCAGTACAGATACGCCATGAAATTGCACAGATTCGCCAGCGCGTCCCCTTCCGATGCGGCGATGCCGCCGAGACGTGCCGAGATCAGCTTGTAGCGCTGTTCCTTGTTCAGCTCTGCCGGAATGTCGATGTTGATCACCATAAAACCTCCTCGCGGTAAAAATTCCAGAGCTATTCTATCACGAGTTTTTGGGGCTATATATAGGTAAGAAGCTCGAAAACGCGATCGTTCGATTTTTCAAAAAAGAAGACAGAAAATTTCCTCAATGAGATGAAATACGAGAATGAAAGCAATGAGTGCGAGAAAAAAGTCAACAAAAGCGCCATGAAATTGCAGAAGCCAAATAAAAAAGTCCGCAAAAGCGGACAAGGAGAGAAATAGGTATAGTGAAGAGCTAACAGAAAGAGAGAGTAGACAGAAGTGACAGGTGAGAGTATTATACCCCGTGTTGCGCGCCGGACAGCCCGGCTGAACGGCAAGCGACAGCACCTTGACAAAGGAAAAAGATGAAGAGAAGCCAAGCAAGTAAGGCGAGCCTGTAGAAGACCGAAGAAATATTTTTCGGAGAGTTTGATCCTGGCTCAGGATGAACGCTGGCGGCGTGCTTAACACATGCAAGTTGCGCGGGGATTTGATGATGAGACTTCGGTGGATTTGTTAGATCCTAGCGGCGGACGGGTGAGTAAAGCACAAGGACGTGTCCGAACGAGGGGGACAACTGCGGGAAACCGTAGCTAATACCCCGTAAGCCGAGAGGTGAAAGCAGCAATGCGCGAGCGGAGCGACTTGTGTCCTATCAGGTAGTTGGTGAGGCAACGGCTCACCAAGC
>Ga0129307_1000851_pt1 | contig 40605 bp, 38 predicted proteins | sample P1105metagenome_FD_94437 | JGI IMG/M metagenome (GOLD analysis project Ga0129307, IMG submission 94437) | Capybara group fecal microbial communities from Wisconsin, USA - P1105 metagenome | ecosystem: Host-associated > Mammals > Digestive system > Large intestine > Fecal | place: USA: Wisconsin...
CGAGATGGTCGGCGCGATCGAGAAGGAGCACGAGGAGCGCTACCTGGCTCTGCTCAAGAACGTCAAGGACGGCGTCGTCTTCTCGCGCGACGGCGACATGATCTGGCAGTGCAACAACTGCGGCCACATCGTGGTCGGCAAGAAGGCGCCCGAGGTCTGCCCCGTGTGCGCTCATCCTCAGGCTCACTTCTTCATCAGAACGAGCTTCGTTCCGGGCAAGAACTACTAAGGTATTCCTCTGCAAAAAACACCGGCTTCCCTTTTTTGGGGAGCCGGTGTTTTTTTGTTCTACATGGAACGGCACGTTCGTCCCAAGCGTCGATCAATTCGATGCATCGTTTCGATAATTCTCACTTGAGCGTTCGCCCGCGGACCGATATAATCTGTATGATTTTTGCAGGTACGGCGGTCCGCCGCTCTGCGAAGAAAGGAAGAAAGAAGGAACAGGACATGACAGGAATGACCGTCGCGGGGATCGCGGCCGTCGTCGCGCTCATCATCGGCGTCGGGATCTACTCCGGCAAAAAAGTGAAAAACGAAAAGGACTTCCTCACCGGCGGAGGCAAAGCAGGTCCCGGCCTGGTCTGCGGGGCCATCCTCGGCAGCCTCGTCAGCGGTCAGGCGACGATCGGCACCGCGCAGCTGGCGTTCCATTTCGGGCTGTCGGCCTGGTGGTTCACTCTCGGCTCGGGGCTGGGCTGTCTGGCGCTGGCGCTCGGCTTTGTCGGGCCGCTGCGCCGCAGCGGCTGCGTGACAGAGCTGCAGATCATCCGCCGCGAATTCGGCGGGGGCGCTGAAAGCCTCGGCTCCGTTCTGAACGCGCTGGGCATCTTCCTCACGATCCTGGCGCAGGTGATCGCCTGCATCGGCCTGCTGACGATCATGTTCCCCACCATGCCGCCGCTGGTCGCCGCCGCGCTGACGGTCGCGATCATGTGCTTTTACGTCATCTTCGGCGGAGCCTGGGGCGCGGGCATGGGCGGCATGGTCAAGGTGGGGCTGCTGTACCTGACGCTGATCGGCTCGTTCATCCTCGTCTGGACGCAGGAGGGCGGGCTGAGCGGTCTGCTTGCGGCGCTCCGCTCTCAGCTGGCCGGCACGCCGCTGGGCATGGTGCAGCAGGCAGCGGAAAAGGTCTCCGACCTGCCGGACGCGGCGGCACTGGCACGGCGATTTTTCAGCCTGACGGCGCGGGGATTCATGAAAGACGCGGGATCGTGCCTTTCGCTGATCCTCGGCGTCCTTTCGACGCAGACGTATGCGCAGGCGGTGTGGAGCGCCGGCAGCGACGCAGCCGCCAGAAAGGGCGTGCTGCTTGGCGCACTGCTGTGTCCGCCGCTGGGTATCACTGGCATCTTCATCGGCCTGTCGATGCGGGCGCATTACATCACCGCAGCTGAAGCAGCCGCTTTGGCCGCGGCGGGACAAACGGCTCCCGCATCTTGTGTCCTGGCGGGAACGGTGCATGTGCTGCCGGCGTTCGCGCTCGATCACATGCCGCCGCTGCTGGCGGGCATCGTGCTAGGTACGCTGCTGATCACGGTGATCGGCGGCGGTGCAGGGCTTTCGCTGGGCATGTCGGCGATCCTCGTCAAGGATGTGTGGCGGCGCTTTTCGTCAGGGATCGAGTCGCCGCGGGCCGAGCTGGCCGCGTCGCGCCTGACGATCGCCGGCATCCTCTGTGCCGCGGCGGTCGCCGCGCTGACGATGCCGGGCAAGATGCTCAACGACCTCGGTTTTCTTTCGATGGGACTGCGCGCTGCCGTCGTCTTCGCACCGATGTCTGCCGCGCTGTTCATGCGCGGCCGTCTGCCGGGCGGCTGTGCGATCGCCGCGATGCTGCTGTCGCCCCTGTCGATGGCCGCCGTGCAGTTTTTCAGGCTGCCCGTCGACCCGCTTGTCGTCGGCATGGGCGTTTCCGTCGCCGTGTGCGGCGCGGGGATGATGTTTTCTCGCACCCCCGGGAAAGGCCAATAGGATGCGCTCATCCCGCTTTTCTGAGCTGAAGGCAGGGACGGATGCTGAAGGACATCGTGCCCGGCCTCAGTGAAGAATAGCAAAATCGCCTCCCGTCCGCATCGGACGAGAGGCGATTTTTTATAAACAGCCGTTTATTATTACAGAGACGCTGATCAAATCACATTATGCAGTATTTTATCAGCGTTTCCTTACTTGCGGGGCTTGAGCGAGTCGCGGTAGATCTTGCCGACCACTTCGGGCGTCGCCTCGACAGGCGCCAGGTCGAGCAGGCCGCCGAGCGAAGGCGTCTCGCGCGTCAGGCGGACCAGCTTTTCAACGTCAGCCTCGGTGTAGCCCATGTCGGCCAGCTTCTCCGGCACGCCCATCTTGAACATCCACGCTTCGACAGCGTCGGCAGCCGCGGCGGCGTTGGCCGGATCGGCGGTAAGATTTCCGGGCAGCATCGGGCGCAGCACGTTCACGAGCGTCTCGCTGCTGGCGGGCCAGCAGGCTTCGACGACCGAAGGCAGGATCATCGCCAGACCCAGGCCGTGCGTCAGAGTCGGCTTGATGGCCGACAGAGGATGCTCAAGGCCGTGAGTGAGGTGCAGCATGCCGTTGTCGAAGGCGATGCCGGCGATCATCGAAGCGTAGAGCAGGAAGTAACGGGCCTCAAGGTCGGCGGGGTTGGCCACGGCGCGGGGCAGGTACTTGTCAACGAGGCGCACCGTTTCTTCCGCCAGCAGGATGGTGTAGGGCGAGGCGAAGATCTTCGTCGTCGCGGCCTCGACCACGTGATTGACAGCGTCGATCGAGACATATTTCGTCTGCTTGGCGCTCAGGCTGGTCATCAGCGCCGGATCGTCGATGGCGAACATCGGGTAGATGCAGTCGTACGCGATCGCGGGCTTGAAATCCTTCTCAAGGATAGAGGCCACGGCAAAGCGGTCGACCTCCGTCCCCGTGCCGTGCGTCAGGTTGATGGCGACGATCGGCTTGGCCGCGGCGGGGGTGAACTTGTACTCGTACAGATCGCGCGCCGTCCTGTCGGTGTACTCGAGCAGGATCGCGGCGCTCTTGGCCGTGTCGATGGGGCTGCCGCCGCCAATGCCGAACACGGCAGTCGCGCCGATGCCCTTGCCAAGCGCGACCGCCTCGTCGATGCCGTCGACCGTCGGATTGGGCGTGACCTTGTCATAGAGGACGTAGCTGATGCCGTGGGCGGCAAACGCCTTCGTCACATGCTCCCAGGCGCCCGTGCTCTTGTACGAGCCGTGTCCCGTCACGACGAGGACGTTCTTGACGCCCTTGGCGGCCAGGACGCCGCAGATGTCGTCAACTTTAGCGATCGCGCCGACGCCCAGATAGCAGGTCGTGCGCGAGATGATCGTCTTCACTTCATTGATATTGATGTTCTTTTCCCACATAGAAAAAGCCTCCTTAATTGAGGAGCCGCTGATGAATTCACCCGCGCCTCGCCGGGCCTTTCGCCTGCTGGCTGCTCGCGAAACTCACCCTAAAGGACTAGCTTCGCGTCGTCAACATAGCCACGCTTGCCTCTTCGCTTCGTTCGCACCAGCCGGCGAAATCCCTCGACGATCCATCGGGCTCATTTAATCAGTGCCTCCTCGATGCAGCAGCGCCGCGCCGAAACGCGCCGTCGCTTGTGAACGTTATCACGTTACACTAAAAAAACGCCTTTGTCAATGCATACTGTGTACAAAAATTGTTTTTCACGTCCCAAAGCGATCCATGCTGCTTCACAGCGCCAAAGGCGCGTCGAAAAGCGCATGGGCCGTGTGGAGCCGTCAGCCGCTCGCGCCGAGCTCTTTATACTATTCTCGAATAGAAATGCAAATTCTCTGTAGGGGCGGGTCCATGTGCCCGCCCGTTTCCCCTGTCTGCCCCAAATCGCACAGCCGGGCGGCCACGCGGGACCCTAAAGGACTAGCTACGCGTCGCCGCCCCTGCAAAAGCATTATGAGCTGTTTCATCCGTGATCAGTATTCATCGCGAAACAGCATATAAAACCGGCGCCACAGCACACAGCGAGCCGCGATCCTGACGAAAAATCAGGACTGCGGCTCGCTGTCTTTCAATATCGATTACATCAGCACAGCGATGAACTGCGAGCTGAGCACCACGCAGACAAGCGCCACAGGATACGTGGCGGCGTAGGCCGTCGTCACCGCGTCGCTGCCGGCCACGGCGATCAGCGTGCCCAGAGCGGGCGTGCTGGTCATGCCGCCGCAGATAGAGCCAAGCGCGTTGAGCGTGCTCAGCCTGAAGAACGCCTTGGCGACGATGAACAGCAGGATCATCGGCAGCAGCGTCATCAGCGCGCCCTGGAAGAACAGCGACCAGCCGTACTGACGCACCACCTCGACAAAGCCCTTGCCGGCCTCCGTGCCCGCGCCGAGCAGGAACATCGCCAGGCCGAACTCGCGGATGGCGTTCAGCGTTTCCTTGTGCGAGTCAAAGCACTTGAAGCCTTTGTCGTTCAAAAAACCCACGAGCAGACCGGTCAGCAGCGGTCCGCCCGACGTGCCGAGGCTGAACTGCGCGCCGCCGGGCAGCGGGATCTTGACCGCGCCGATGAGCGCGCCCGTAAAGGCCGCGACGCCGAACGCGAAGTAGCCGAACGGATCGACCTCAAAGCCGAACATCTTCTTCGGCTTGTCAGAAGCCGTGCGCGCCGTGAGCGACTTCACCTCTTCGGCCATGTTCGTGCCCAGCAGCTTGGGCAGGACCTGAACGAACAGCACGACGCCGAGCACCCCGAACGGATAGGCGATGCCGTAGCCGACGGAAGCGATCGGATCGCCCGTCGCCTCCAGCGCGGCAGCCAGCCCCGGCGTGCTCGTCAGAGCGCCGTTGAGCAGCCCCACGCACAGCGCCTTCGGCGTGCCGAAGACCTTGATGCAGAAGACGCAGATCGCAGCGCCCAGCATGATCGTCAAAAAGCCCAGCACCACATAGGCGATCGCCTTCTGGCGGAAATTCTCAAAGAACACGGGCCCCGCGATCACGCCGACCGCCGTGACGAAGCAGACCAGCCCCAGATTTTTCGCCACCGCCGGCACGACGAAATTGAAGTGCCCCATCACCAGCGCCACGAGCAGAATGCCCGACGTGCCCAGCGAAATACCGCGCACCGTCACGCGCCCCAGAAGATACCCCAAAGAGACGATCAGGAAGATTGTCGCAAAAGTATTCATAACCGAATCCGCGTCCTTTCAACACGACCCCCAAAATTTGCGCCGTTAAGGAGACACTGATTAAATGAGCCTGATGCCCCGCCAGGGGATTTCGTCGTTTGGCAAGGAGAAGCGAAGAGGCATAGCGGTGCTATGTTGATGAGCTTCGACACAGCCAAGCGGCGAAAGGCCCGGCGGGGCGCGGGCGAATTAATCAGCGTCTCCTTAATGAGAAAAATTTCACAGCGCCTGAATGATTATAGCAGACAGGCATGAAAAAACCAGAACGCGCAAAAATCGAGTGAAAATTATATTTTTTCAAAACTTGCATTCCCGGCGCTGCTTTTGGCACCGTCCCGCAGCCCTGCGCCGTGCCAGCACAAGCGACAAGCGCGTGCACAGCAAAAGAGCCGCTTCCCGGCGGGGAAGCGGCTCTTTTACTGCAGATTTGCAAAAAGTGATTACGCCTCGGGCTCGATGGCCTTCCAGACGATCGCGGCCACGACGGCACCGGCCAGAGGAGCGGCGATGAAGACCCAGAGGTCGGCCATCGCGGCGCCGCCGGCGAACAGGGCGGGACCAAAGCTGCGGGCAGGGTTGACGCTCGTGCCCGTGAAGTGGATGCCGAAGATGTGGATCAGCACCAGCGTCAGGCCGATGACCAGACCGGCAAACTTGTTGTGGCCCGACTTGGACGTAACGCCCAGGATCGTGAGCACAAACGTGCAGGTCAGCACCGCTTCGACCGCGAAGCTCTTCACCACGTCGCCGTTGAACAGCGCGTTCGTGCCGAAGCCGCAGTCCCAGCCGCACAGATAGCCAAGGATGGCCGCGCCGGCCGTCGCGCCCGCGCACTGAGCGATCACGTAGCCGATGAAATCAGCCACGCTCATGCCGCCGGTCAGCAGCACGCCCAGCGAAACGGCGGGATTGATGTGGCAGCCCGACACGTTGCCGATGGAGTACGCCATCGCGACGATGCAGAGACCGAACGCCAGCGCCGTGCCCAGATAGGCGGCGTTGACCGTGGCAGCCTGGCAGCCGAGCACGACAGCCGTGCCGCAGCCGAACAGGACGAGGACCAGAGTACCGACAAACTCAGCCAGATACTTTTTCATGATGATCTTCCTTCTTTTCTGAGAGATTTTGTTGCTGAAGTCATTATATCCGACTTTTCCCCTCAGGGCAATTATCAAATGCACCGGTTTCAGCTGAAACTGCTATAATAATGCAATGATCTTTTATTTAGGAGGAACCGCTCATGACCCTTTCCGAACTGTGCATCGGCTGCCGGACGTACCGGCGTTTCACTCAGAAAGCCATTCCCGAGGACGTGCTGCGCGCCTGTCTTGAAAACGCCCGTCTGTCCAGCACGGGCGCGAACGCGCAGACGCTGCGCTTCATCTGCGTAAAATCGCCTGAGATGGTCGCGAAGATGCAGCCGCTGGTCAAATGGGCGGCCGCGCTGCCGCCGGAGATCGGCACGCCGAAGGCCGGCGAGCAGCCCACGGCGTTCATCGTCATCGTCAAAAAGGCCGGCAGCGGCGCCTTTGCCGACGTGGATGTGGGCATCGCCGCCCACGCGATCGTCATGACTGCATGGGAAAGCGGCGTCGGCAGCTGCATGATGGGGGCGATCAACCGCCCGGAGATCGCCGCCCTGCTCGGCGTCGACGCAGCCGACACGGTGCATCTGGCCGTCGCGCTGGGATACCCCGCGCACAAAAGCACGATTGTTCCCGTGCCCGAAAGCGGCGTTTTGAAATACTATGTTGACGAAAACCGCGATTACTACGTGCCCAAAAAGCCGTTCGACGAGCTGGTGAAGATCGTCTAGCGCCGGCAAGCAGCCGGTGTCACACGGTGCAATGCGTGTGCAGCGCCGCTTGTGAAGTTACTTAAATGATATATTCCTGACAAAACCGTCCGAAGACGTTTATACGCGCTTTGGACGGTTTTATTACATCAAGCCCTGTGTTTTGCGCGTTTTTGACGCTCTAATATTATCAAAGTCAACGCAACTTTTGAGCTGACATAGCCCGTTCGCCGTGATAAAATGTTCAGGTCTTATTTCGCATCTTCTTTCAGTCAATCGAAGCTGCGGGCAGGGACCAAACTGAACACCGGGGGGACACTATCATGGGCGGATTTTTCGCTGCGGCGCTGAGGGAAGACTGCGTTTTCGACCTGTTCTTCGGCACGGACTATCATTCGCATCTGGGGACGCGCCGCGCGGGGCTGGCGACGTACGGCAGGAAAGGCTTTGACCGCTCCATCCACAATATCGAGAACTCGCCGTTCCGCACCAAGTTCGAGAAGGAAGCCGTCTCCATGCAGGGACATATGGGCATCGGCTGCATCTCGGACTTTGATCCGCAGCCGCTGGTCGTGCGCTCGCATCACGGCACCTATGCGATCACGACGGTGGGCAAGATCAACAACCGCGAAGCGCTCACCGATCTGGTCATGAAAAACAGCGGCCTCCACTTCTTCGAGATGACCAACGGCGACATCAACCAGACAGAGCTTGTCGCCGCGCTGATCAACCAGAAAGACGACTTCGTCGAGGGCATCCGGTACGCACAGCAGATGATCGACGGCTCGATGACGATCCTGGTGCTGACGCCGCAGGGCGTGTACCTGGCGCGCGACCGCTTCGGACGCACGCCGCTGGCTGTGGGACTGAAGGACGAGGGGTTCTGCGCCTCGTTCGAGCCGTTCGCGTATCTGAATCTCGGCTACCGCGACTACAAGGAGCTCGGCCCGGGCGAGATCGACCTGATGACGCCCGAGGGCGTGACCACGCTAGTCAAGCCGGGCGAGAAGATGCGCATCTGCACGTTTTTGTGGGTGTACTACGGCTATCCGTCGTCACGCTACGAGGGCGTTTCGGTCGAGCAGATGCGCTGCAAGTGCGGAGCGCAGATGGCCCGCCGCGACGGCATGACGCGCGATACGGCCGACACGGCCGCGGGCGTCCCCGACAGCGGCATCGCACACGCGGTAGGCTACGCCAACGAGTCGGGCATCCCCTTCTCGCGCCCGCTGATCAAGTATACGCCGACGTGGCCGCGCAGCTTCATGCCCACGGTGCAGTCCAAGCGCGACATGATCGCGCGGATGAAGCTGATCCCCGTGCACGAGCTGATCGAAAACCAGCGCATGATCCTCATCGACGACTCGATCGTGCGCGGCACGCAGCTGCGCAAAATGACGGAGTTCCTGTTCCGCACGGGCGCGAAGGAAGTGCACGCGCGTCCCGCCTGCCCGCCGATCATGTACGGCTGCAAGTACATCAACTTCTCGCGCTCCAACTCCGACATGGAGCTGATCGCCCGGCGCATCGTCAGCAAGCTGGAAGGGCATGAGCCGACGCCCGAAGTGCTGGCCGAGTACGCCAATCCCGAGAGCGAGCGCTATCTGGCGATGCTCGAAGGGATCAGGGAGCAAATGGGCTTCACCTCGCTGCGCTACAACCGCCTCGACGACATGCTCGACGCCGTCGGACTCGATCACTGCAAGCTCTGCACCTACTGCTGGAACGGCAGGGAATAATACGAAATGCACAGGAGAGAGGCGTTCGCGCCTTTCTCCTTTTTTTGAACATTTTCATCCATAAGGGCGACGCGCGATGCGGCATGATGCGGTATAATACGCTCAAAGAATCGCAGTTTGTTCAGACAAGACTGCCCCGAAAACCGTCCGGCTGATCCTGTTCCATGCGGAACAAGGCGCGCTTTTTGAGCGCGCAAAATAATTTTCACAGAGGTGATTGATATGAGCCTGTATTGCAGCAAATGCGGACACAAGTTTGAAAACGATGCGCAGAAGTTCTGCCCGGAGTGCGGAGAAGCGCGCGAGCAGCGCTTTGTGCAGAACGATCCCAAGACCGTGCGCGCCTCGTCGCTGCGGCGTCAGTTTGAAGCGGCCGAAGCCAAGCCCGTCAGAAAAAGAAAGCTCGGCTTCTGGACCAAGCTGATCGGCACGGCGCTGATCCTGTACGGTCTGACGATCGTCTTCCCCCAGACGAAAACGCCGTTCGTGCGCGTGTTCAAGGCGCATGAACCTGTTCAGACGGTCGCCGCGGACACGTTCTATGACCTGGCCGGTCTCGTCGGGCTGGGCGACGAAGCGGCGGTGAATGTCGTCAAGGAAACGCCCGTCCAGGACAGCACGCTCAACCTCGGCGAAGCGCTCGGGCGCGCCTGCCCGTCGTCCTCATGGCGGGCGACGAAGCGCGACGGCAAGCCGGCAGCGGTGTTCTCGGGCACGATGAAAGACAGCAAAGACGCCATCACCGTCATCTACACCGTGGAGGGCGATCACTGCTCGCTGAAGTCGTTCACGATGAACGGTGAAGAGCAGACGGCGCAGATGCTCGACGCGATCGTCGCGGCCGCGGCAAAATAAAGGAAACGCTGGTCAAATACCGCACTGTGGGATTAAATCAGCGTCTTCTAAAGACGTCTTCGTACAGCACAAAAGGCGGACCGGACAAAACCGGCCCGCCTTTTTGTATCAGCATCACAAACATTTTTCAAAAATCGCCTTTCATATTGTCCTTTTCGCATCGCGGTGATACACTCAGCCAATCTTTTTCGAATCAAATCATTGGGGTGAATCACATGTCGATCACATGGCTGATCTTTGAAACCGCTGGGACGATCGCCTTTGCGCTGTCAGGCTCGCTCGTCGCGCTGTCGCGGCGGATGGACATCTTCGGCGTTGCCGTTCTGGCCGCGCTCACCGCCGTCGGCGGCGGCATGATCCGCGATGTCCTTATCGGGGCGGTGCCGCCGCGCGCGCTCGCCGATCCCGTCTGGCTGCTGCTGGCGCTTGCTGTGGCCGCGGCAGCGTGCGCCGTGTTCTCCTTCGTGCGCTTGTCGCGAAAAAGCCGCCGCGTCTTTGCGTTCTTCTACAATCTGTCCGATACGGTCGGTCTGGCCGCGTTTTCCGTCACCGGTGCCGCGGCCGGATTTTACAGTTCTCCGCAGTCGCGCTTTGTGCTGCCCGTCATGCTGGGACTGCTCACGGGCGTGGGCGGCGGCGTTCTGCGCGATCTCCTCGCCCAGCGCGTCCCTGTCGTCCTCAAGGCCGATGTGTACGCGCTGGCCTCCATCGGCGGCACCCTGGCCGCCTGCACTGCCCGGCCTTTTTTGAGCGGGGGGCAGACTGCCTGGCTGGGCTTCGCCGTCGTCGCGCTCCTGCGCACATGCGCGCTCGCTTTCGGCTGGCAGCTGTACCATCCCCGTCCGCGCGCGGCGAAGAAATCTCCGGTTGAGAGAAACCGCCCGAAAGGATAAAATAAGGACGCTAAGGAAACGCTGATAAAATACGTCATCTCCTACGAAACGCTGTCCGAGAGGCTCCTCCAACGTACGGAAGTACGCCTAGATGCGCCCCTTACGGACAGGTTTCTTCGGATCTGACGCATTTTCTCAGGTTTCCTGTGCGCTCGTTAAATTCTGCATAATAGGATTTAATCAGCGATTCCCTAAATTTGCCCTTTTGGAGATCATGCCATGAGCGAAGAGATCAAAAACGAAACGCCCGCGCCCGCAGAGGCGAAAACAGACAGCGCCGCTGCCCCCGCCCTTGAGGCGCCGCAGCCGGCCGCAGCGGAAGAGAACGCTCCCGCTGCCGAAAACACGGCCCAGCCAGAACCTGAGCAGGCCGCAGCTCCCGCCGGCGAGGCAAAAAACGAGTCCGCCGAGCCCAAGCCTGAGGAGCCCAAAAAGGAAGAGCCGAAAAAGCCCGATCCCGAAGAGGCTCGCCGCATCGCGCACGAGCGCGCCGTTGCCATCGTCGCCGAAGCGCTGAAGCCCGAAGGGCCACCCGACCCGCTCGAACCGTTTTTCACCCTCTGCGGCCACGGCACCGCCGACGACGTGCGAGCCGCTCTTGCCGGCGGCGCCCCTGTCGACGGCCGCAACTTCGCGGGACTGACGCCGCTGCACAAGGCTGTCACGAACAACGGCTTTGACGTCGTTCAGGTCCTCGTCGAAGCCGGAGCGGATGTGAACGCCTGCGGCACGGGCCGCTTTCACGAAAGCGTCCTGCATTCGGCCATCTGGACGAAGGATCCGCGCGTCATCCAGCTGCTCCTTGAACGCGGCGCCGATCCGTACGCGCTCAACAGCGTCGGCTGGACGCCGCTCCATCTGGCCGCCTTTCATGTGCGCGGACACGAGATCATCGATCCGATCATAGCCAGCATGAAGCCCGTCCCCGCCGCGCCCGCCAAGCGCTACAAAGGCACGCTCGAATACGTCGATTCCTGGAACCGCCGCGCCTATCAGCTCGTCGACGGGACGCTGGTCGAGCACAACCTGCGCCGCGTCGGCCCCGGCATGTTCCTCGGCGATCTCGTCGTCGTCCAGTACCATGCCAGCACGAAGAGCAAAGCCTCCGTCGAGAACCTGACGCTGAAAGCCGCCGACGAAGCCAATCCGCCTAAAAAACTGTAATGCCCGTAAAAAGCGAGCCGAAGACCTCATCGTCCTCGGCTCGCTTTTTGTGAATGCAATTTCATTGAATTTTCTGTTGCGTTTAAGGCGTGATAACATTATAATGTTTTCAGAACACGTATCAGACTTCTTCTGTACTGAATCATCGCCCCGGCGGCGACTGCGGAAGAAGAAACCAGCGAGGAGGGGTTTATAGTGGAACTGTCACAGGAGATCCGCGACCGCTTCATGAAGGTCGATCCGGCCGCGATCGGACATTTCATCAGCCGCGGCTTTATGAAGCCGGAGATCAAGCCCGTCACCGACGAGATGAAGATCATCGGCCCGGCCTACACGGTGCGCTGCACGGCGCGCGACTCATCGGCGCTGTACTACGCCATCCAGAAGGCGCCCAAGGGCTCGGTGCTCGTCGTCGACCGCGCGGGCGACCACACGTTCGCCTGCGTCGGCGAGTTCGTCGCCATCATGGCTGAGGCCAACGGCATGGCCGGCATCGTCATCGACGGTCCCGCCACCGACAGCCGCGCGCTGAAAGCCAGCAAGACCAAGTTCCCGATCTTCTGCACCGGCTTCTCGCCCGTGACCAGCAACGTCACCGGCACCAGCGGCGAAGTGCAGATCCCCATCGAATGCGGCGGCGCGGCCGTGCTGCCCGGCGACATCATCTTCGGCGACGCCGACGGCGTCATCATCGTGCCTCAGGATTACATGCCCCTGCTCGAGATCGCCGAGAAGAAGGCCGCCGACGAGATCAAAAAGCGCGAGGCCATCGCCAACGGCCTGGTCTACAAAAAGCGCGAGGACTTCGACGTCGTCGCGTTCTTCGAGAAGGGCGCGAAGGGCGCTCTGAACGACCTCAAAAAAGAGTGTCACTACTAGGGGAGGCGGCTGAACAATGAAACTCACCAAAGAACTCTACGACCGCATCATGGCCACCGCTCCCGCCCAGTTCGGCCACCATCTTGAGCACGGCTTCATGCATCCCCGCATCAAGCCCGTCGAGCCGCACATGAAGATGCTCGGACCGGCCTATACCGTCCGCATGACCGAACGCGACGGCTCGGCCCTGTACTATGCGATCATGAAGGCCGAAAAGGGCAGCGTCATCGTCGTTGACCGCGGCAGCGAAGACATCTTCGCCCCCGCCGGCGATCAGCTCGTGCTGATGATGAAGCACCGCGAGCTCGGCGGCCTCGTCGTCGACGGCCCCTGCACCGACCGCCTCGGTCTGGAGAAGCTGGGATTCCCCGTCTTCTGCACGGGATTTTCGCCCGTGACGACGCTGTGCACCGGCACCAACGGCGAAGTCGACGTGCCCGTCCAGTGCGGCGGCGCCGTCGTCCGTCCCGGCGATATCGTCTTCGGCGATGCCGACGGCGTTGTCGTGCTGCCCGACAACTTCATGGACTACCTTGAAGCAGCCGAAAAGATGACGGCCAACGAGATCCGCCGCGCCGAACGCGTCGCCAAGGAAGGCTACAAGTTCCTGCGCCGCGACGACGTTGACATCGTCAAGTTCTTCGAGGCCGACAAGGACGCAGCCATCGCGGCAGTCAAACAAGCGTGCAAATATTAAGGAAACGCTCGTCAACATCAGCATGATGCTGGTTTGCCTGCTTTTCTAAGATTCGACCTGCCTGGGCAGGCTGAAAAACGATCATACGAGAGGAATTTTGATGAAGAAGATGTACGGCTTCCTTGCGGCGTTCGTGGCCGCGTCGGCTCTGTTCGCCCCGGCGGCGTTCGCGAGCAAGGAGAACAACACGGTCGCGGTCCGCAACGTCGGCGACCAGAAGACCTACGACCCCTACCGCACCACCGACCTCGTCGACTGGCAGACGCACTATCAGATCTTCGACTCGCTGTTCCGCGAGACGCCCGAAGGCGAGTACGTGCCCGCGCTCTGCACCGATTACAAGATCAGCGATGACGGCATGGAGATGACCTTCACCATCCGCGAGGGCGTCAAGTTCCACAACGGCGACGTGATGACCGCCGACGACGTCGTCTTCTCCCTCAACACGGCCATCGCCTCGCCCTTCACGAGCAAGTTCACCAGCGTCATGAAGGAAGCGACGAAGGTCGACGACAAGACCGTCAAGCTGACGCTCAAGCACCCCTACGCGCCCATCATCGGCTGCCTTGTCAGCTCCAGCACTTCCATCGTTCCCAAGAAAGTCTACGAAGCTGATCCCGCCGCCTTCGGCCGCAACAAGCCCGTCGGCACCGGCCCCTATGTGTACGTGAGCAGCCGCCCCGGCGAGAGCATCACCATGGACGCCTTCCCCGAGTACTGGAGAGGCGAAGCCAAGGTCAAGCACCACGTCGTGCGCATCATCAAGGACAACATGTCGGCCCTGATGGCCATGCAGAGCGGCACGCTCGACCGCATGGTCCCCAACCAGGACTACTCTGACCGTCAGATCATCATGGACGATCCTCGCCTGCGCTACTATGAAGCGCCCCAGGCCTGCACGTTCCTCGTCGCCTTCAACAACGCCCGCGGCCCCTTCGCCGACAAGCGCGTGCGCGAGGCTGTGGCCCGCGCCATCGACAAGGAAGAGCTGATCCTCGGCGCGGTCAACGGCATGGCTGATCCCACCGACGGCGGCATCGTTCCCATGTGCCCCCAGGCTCCCAAGGATTTCAAGGGCCTGGCCTACGATCCTGAGATGTCCAAGAAGCTCCTCGCCGACGCCGGCTACGCCAACGGTCTCAACGTGACGATGCGCGTCATCGGCGCGACGAACTACACCAAGCCCGCCGAAGTGCTTCAGGCTCAGCTCAAGAAGGTCGGCATCAACATGAAGATCGAGGCCATGGAGCGCGGCCGCTGGTTCGACCTCGTACTCAACAAGGCACAGTTCGACATCACCTTCTACGCTCACGCGATCTCCGTCAACGACGCCGACTTCTGCACCTATCCCTTCCTGCACAGCAGCCAGCTGAACGGCAAGGGCACCAACTACATGGGCGTCAACATCCCCGAGATGGACGAGTGCCTCGACAAGGCAAGATCGGCGCTTGACGCTGAGACGCGCAGCGCCAACTACGCCCGCGTCTGCGAGATCGTCCGCGACGAGAGCATCTATGTGCCCTGCTACACGGGCAAGCGCACTGTCGCCGCCGTCGCCGGCCTCAAGGGTGTCTTCGCCGACCCGATGCAGCGCTACTACGTCTACAACTACGAGTGGTAGACCTCTGCTGATCGCATTTAACCGAAACTGATCCAAAAAATCGAACAGGCGCAGCTCATCCGCGTCTGTTCGATTTTTAAAAAGATTAAGAGGGGGAAGCAATGCTTAAATACATCTGGAAGCGCCTCCTGCTGATGATCCCCGTGATCGTCGGTCTGTCGTTCATCCTCTTCTGCATCATGGAGCTCACCCCGGGCGATCCGGCCCGCTCGATGCTCGGCGAGTACGCCACGCAGGAGGAAGTCGACAAGCTCCGGGAAGAGCTGAAGCTGAACGATCCGTTCTTCGTCCGCTACGGGCGCTACATGGGCAACGCGCTCCGCGGCGACTTCGGCGTGTCGTACCGCACCAACATGCCCTGCGCGCAGGAGATCGCCCAGCGTTTTCCCGCGACGCTGAACATCGCCTTCTACGCCGTGCTGATCGCCGTCGTCGTCGGCATTCCCATCGGCATCATCTCGGCCGTCAAGCAGTACTCGGCCATCGACATATCGAGCATGGTCTCGGCGCTCTTATTCACGTCGATCCCGCCGTTCTGGCTGGGGCTGCTGATGATCCTGCTGTTTTCCGTGCGGCTGCACATCCTTCCGGCCGTCGGCTCTGACACCTGGAAGCACTTCATCATGCCCGCCGTGGCCATGGCCGCGGCGCAGATGGCCACGCTCGTGCGCATGACGCGGTCGACGATGCTCGAAGTGATCCGTCAGGACTACATCCGCACGGCCAAAGCCAAGGGCGCGGCCGGAGCGCGCATCATCTTCGTGCACTCGCTGCAGAACGCCCTGCTGCCCGTTGTCACGGCTGTGGGCATCAGCTTCAGCAATCTGCTCGGCGGCGCGCTGATCATCGAGAACGTGTTCGGCATCTCCGGCCTGGGCAATCTGATGGTGGAGTCCGTCACCGGCAAGGATTCGCCGATGCTGATCTCCAGCGTCCTGTTTGCCGCGCTCGTGGGCGGCTTTGTCAACCTTGGCGTCGATCTGCTCTACACGTTCATCGATCCCAGAGTCAAGTCGCAGTACCTGAAAAAGTGAGGTGAGGCTCAATGGCAGAGATCCAGCGTAAAAAAGTGAAAAAACGCAGCCAGCTCAAGGCGCTGTGGTTCCAGTACAAGAAAAACAAACTCGCCATGTTCGGCCTCATCCTCATGAGCCTGATGATCCTCACCGCCGTCTGCGCGGGATTCTTCCTCGACTACGACACGCAGGTGATCGGACAGAGCATCCGCAGCCGTCTGCAGTGGCCCAGCGCCGCGCACTGGTTCGGCACCGACCAGTACGGCCGCGACCTGTTCGCGCGCGTCATCTGGGGGTCCCGGATCTCGCTGTTCGTCGGATTCTTCACCGTCGGCATCGCGATGACCCTGGGCAGCCTCATCGGCGCGTTCGCGGGATATTACGGCGGACGGGTCGACAACATCCTCATGCGCATCATGGACGTGTTCCTCGCCATGCCGGGCACGATCATGGCTGTCGCCATCGTCGGCGCGCTCGGCCCCGGCATCATCAACGTGCTGATGGCGATGAGCATCTGCCGCATCCCGCAGTTTGCCCGCATCGTCCGCTCGGCGATCATCTCCATCCGCGGTCAGGAATTCGTCGAAGCGGCGCGCTGCTGCGGCTCGCGCGACCTGCGCATCATCTTCCGTCACATCCTGCCCAATGCCGTCGGCCCGATCGTCGTTCAGGCCACGATCGGCATGGCCACGACCATCCTCGGCGTTGCCGGACTCAGCTTCATCGGTCTGGGCATCGAAGCGCCGCTGCCCGAGTGGGGCAGCATGCTGTCGGAGGCGAAGAGCCAGATGATGTATCAGCCGTATCTGATGTTCTTCCCCGGCATCGCCATCGTCCTCGCCGTGCTGGCGCTCAACCTGATCGGCGACGGCCTGCGCGACGCGCTCGATCCGCGCATGAAGACCTAAGAGCGGGCAGGTGACATACCAATGACAAACAAACTTTTAGAGATCAAGGACCTTCATGTGGAATACCACACCGACGACGCGCGCGTGTTCGCCGTCAACGGCATCGACCTCGACGTGAACGAGGGCGAGACGCTCGGTCTCGTCGGCGAGACCGGCGCCGGCAAGACGACGACTGCGCTGTCGGTGCTCAAGCTGCTGCCTGAGCGCACGGGCCGCATCACGGGCGGCCGTGTCTTCCTCGAAGGCAAAGACATCACGAACTACACCGACGCCGACATGCGCGCCATCCGCGGCGAGATCGTCTCGATGATCTTCCAGGACCCGATGACGTCGCTCAATCCCGTGCTCACCGTCGGCTTCCAGATCGCCGAAGTGCTGAAGCTGCACAAAAAAGCCGAGAGCAATGCCGACATCCAGCGCCGCGTCGACGAGATCCTCAAGCTGGTCGACATCCCGCCGGAGCGCAAGCACGATTATCCGCACCAGTTTTCGGGCGGCATGAAGCAGCGCATCGTCATCGCCATCGCTCTGGCCTGCGAGCCCAAGCTGCTGCTGGCTGACGAGCCGACGACGGCGCTCGACGTGACGATCCAGGCACAGGTGCTGTCGATGATGAACGAGCTCAAGGAAAAGCTCGGCACAGCGATGATCCTCATCACGCACGACCTCGGCGTCGTCGCCGAGACGTGCGACCGCGTGGCGATCATGTACGCCGGCAAGGTCATCGAGACCGGCACGGTGGAGCAGATCTTCGACCCGGCGGCCGCTCATCATCCCTACACCGTCGGTCTGTTCGGGGCTATCCCCGACCTGACGAAGAAGACGCGCCGCCTCAGCCCGATCGACGGGCTCATGCCCGATCCGACCGATCTGCCCGCCGGCTGCAAGTTCCACACGCGCTGCCCGCAGTGCATGGACCGCTGCCGCACCGAAGAGCCCGGCGTCACCGACATGAACGGACACCGCCTGTGCTGCCATCTGTTTGCGCAAAGCGGAAAGGAGGAAGCCTGATGACCGCTCCTCTGATCGAAACACGAAACCTGAAAAAATACTTCTCCACGGCCGCAGGCCTGCTTCACGCCGTTGACGGCGTCAACCTGAAGATCGAAGCCGGAAAGACGCTCGGCGTCGTCGGCGAATCGGGCTGCGGCAAGTCCACGCTCGGCCGCCTCGTCGTGCGCCTGCTGGAAGCCACCAGCGGCGAAGTGCTCTACAGGGGCGAGAACATCCTCGGCTACAACGAGCGCGAGATGCTCCAGATGCGGCGCAAGATGCAGATGATCTTCCAGGACCCCTACGCCTCGCTCAATCCCCGCATGACCGTCAGCGAGATCATCGCCGAGCCCATCCAGGTGTGCCACACCATCCACGGACATGACGCGATCATGGACAAAGTCTATGAGCTGATGGACACCGTCGGCCTTGCCGACCGCTTCGTCAACACCTATCCGCACGAGCTCGACGGCGGCCGCCGCCAGCGTATCGGCATCGCCCGCGCGCTGGCGCTCGATCCCGAGTTCATCGTCTGCGACGAGCCCGTATCGGCGCTTGACGTCTCGATCCAGGCGCAGGTGCTCAACCTGCTCATGGACCTTCAGGAAGAGCGCAAGCTGGCCTATATGTTCATCACACACAACCTCTCCGTCGTCGCTCACATCAGCAGCGAGATCGCCGTCATGTACCTGGGCCAGTGCGTCGAGCGCGCTCCCACCGATGAGCTGTTCGCCAACCCGCTGCACCCGTACACCAAGGCCCTGCTGGCAGCGATCCCCGTGCCCAACCTGAGCCGCCGCCACCTCAAGCGCGAAGTCATCCGCGGCGAAGTCGCCAGCCCCATCAATCCCAAACCAGGCTGCCGCTTCGCGGTGCGCTGCCCCTACGCCGCGCCGGAATGCACGGGCAGCGATCTGGAGTTCAGAGAAGTCAGCTCCGGACATCACGTTCTGTGCACCCGTTATCAGTAAGGAGGAGTCATCCGCATGTCTCTTATCGAAAAAGTCAGCGCTCATGCCGACGAGTTCATCCGCTGGCGCCGCCAGATCCACGCCCATCCCGAGCTGGGATTCAAAGAGTTTGAAACGACCAAGTTCATCATGGAAAAGTTGAAAAGCTGGGGGATCGACGCCAAGCCCAACGGCGACAAGACCGGCGTGATCGGCACGCTCAAGGGCGGCAAGCCCGGAACGAAGACGATCGCTCTGAGATGCGACATCGACGCGCTGCCGATGCAGGAAAAAACCGGCCTCGAATTCGCCTCACAGAACGACGGCGTCTGCCACGCCTGCGGCCACGATCTGCACACCGCCACGCTGCTGGGCACAGCCTACATGCTCTCGCAGCATTACCGTGAGCAGCTCGCCGGCACAGTTCGCTTCATCTTCCAGCCTGCCGAAGAGACGCTCGGCGGCTCCGTCAGCATGATCGAGAACGGCGCCCTCGACGGCGTCGACTGCATCCTCGGCGCCCACACCTGGCCCGACGTGGAAGGCGGCTGCATCGGCATCCGCAAAGGACCGGCCATGGGGAGCAACGACAGCTTCCATATCACCGTCCACGGCAAGGGCGGACACGCCGCACACCCGCACCGCGCCATCGATCCCGTCGTCATCGGCGCGCACATCGTCACCCAGCTCCAAACGATCGTCTCGCGCCGCGTCGCGCCCGTCGACTCCGCCGTCGTCACCGTCGGACATCTGACCGCCGGCAAAGCGTTCAACGTCATCCCCGACGAGTGCCTGCTCGAAGGCTCCGTGCGCTCGCTCGATCCCACCGTGCGCAAGAACCTTGCCGAGTGGATCAAAAGCATCGCCGTGCACACCGCCGAGGGCATGGGCGCGACTGCCGAAGTGGAATACGAATTCGGCGTGCCGCCCACGGTGAGCGTCGATGAATACGTCGACGCCGTCAGCGACGTGGTCTGCGAGCTGCTCGGCCCCGACAAGCTCAAGAATCTGCCCACGCCGTCGATGGGCTCGGAAGATTTCGCCTACTACTTGGAAAAGGTCCCCGGCGCGTTCTTCCGCCTCGGCACCGGCGACGAGCGTCCCGAATCGCACATCGGCCTGCACAACCCCAAGCATCTGTTCAGCGAAAAAGCCATCCCCACGGGCGTGATAACGTTCGTCGGCGCAGCCTACAAGCTGACCGGCAGCGACCTGAACGCGCTGAAATAAGTACGCAGCACAAAAAAGAGAGCCGGAACGGCATGACCGTTCCGGCTCTCTTTTTTGTGCTGATATTTCTTGCGGTACCGGCGCTTAAGCCGCGGCGCCTCCGTTCTGACGCTGTGCGCGGCGCTCTTCGCTGCGGGCAACGCAAATCGTTCCCGCCATATCGCCAAGGCAGTTGACCGTGGTGATGCCCATGTCGAAGAAGCGGTAGAAGCCCGCCAGCATGCCGACAAACTCCGTAGGCAGGCCGAACGTGCCGACGATCGTCATGATCTTGACGACGCCGCCGCCGGGGATGCCGCTGCCGCACGAAGACAGCAGAAGCGCCACGAGCAGAGCGTGGATCAGCGTTCCTGCGTCGAACGTGATGCCGTTCATCTGCGCAACGGTGATCAGGACGCAGGAGAAGGCCATGCTCAGTCCGTCATAGTTCAGATTCGCGCCCAGAGGGATCGAGAAGTTGGCAATGTTGTCAGGAACGTTGAACACTTCCTTAGCCGTTTTCAGGCTGTTGGGAATGTTCGCGGTGCTGGAGCAGGTCGCCAGCGTGAACGACCACACGGGAGAGGCGTCGCGCAGGAACGCGAACACGCTCATGCGCGCAAAGACGAACAGGAAAATCCCGTAGACGAGGACGACCTGAAGCGCCAGGCCGGCATAAAACGTCCCGAAGAATTTCGCCATGGTCGTGAAGACCGTGATCCCGTACTTGCCGAACGAATCCGCCATCAAAAACAGCACGCCGATGGGCGAGAAGCTGATGACGATGCGCAGATACTCGTTGATAAGAGCGTTGATGCCTTCAAACGCGCGGAGGACAACGTCTTTTTTCGCGGGGTCCTTGATGCGGATGACCGCGATACCGAACATGATCGCGATGACCAGCGTCCCCAGAACATCGCCGTTCGTCAGCGTCTTGAACAGGTTGGAGGGGAAGAGCCCGGTGAAAAACGACTCGGCGGACAGGCTGATCATCTTGATGGGCTTTGCGCCGGCACTGCTTGCCGCGACGCTGAAGCCGACGCCGGGCTTGAACAGATAGGCGACGCCGATGCCGATGAGGATGGCGATCACCGTTGTCACCATGTAATAAGCCAGCGTGCGGACGGCAATGCGTCCAAGGCTGGTCAGGTCTTTCTGGCCGCCGATGGCCGTCACCACCATGCACAGCACGAGGGGCACCATGATGAGCTTGATGCAGTTCAGCCAGATCGTACCGATAAATTTATACTGACACGCCTTTTCACCAAAGACAATGCCGATGACCGCTCCCAGCACGATGGCAGCGAGGTTCAGCCACACGCTGCTGACCTTCTTTTTTGACGCCTGATTCTGCATGTTTGACGATCCCCTTTCAATGATATTTACAGCGCCGCGTCGTAGCTGCGGATGATCTCCGCAGCTTTGCGGACCTCTTCATCGGTCCTGTCGCGGCAGAGCACGATGCGTACGCACGAGTCGCCAGAAAGACTAAGCCAGACGCCCTGCTTTTTCAGATCGTCGACGACCTGCGCCGGCGTTTTGCCGGTCGCTTCGGTCCCGATGATGATGATGTTCGAGCAAATGCGTTCGGGCACTTGCAGTTTCTTCATACCCTGGAGAAGGTCGAGACACAGCTTCGCCCGGCGATGGTCTTCAGCCAGGTCGGGGATCTGATGTTCCAGAGCGTAAATGCCGCAGGCAGCCAAAACGCCCGCCTGACGCATCGAGCCGCCCAGCAGCTTGCGCGCGGCATTCGCGCGGATGATGAACTCGCGGCTACCGCACAGCATGGAGCCGACGGGCGCGCCCAGTCCCTTGGAAATGCAGAACATCACGCTGTCCGCACAGCGGCAGATCTCCGCCGCGCTCAGCCCGGAGGCCGCTGCCGCGTTGAACAGGCGCGCTCCGTCCATGTGCACGGGAACGCTGTATTTGCGCCGCAGTTCGCCAATTTTTTCAAGGACCTCCGGCGGGATCACGGTGCCGCCGGCACCGTTGTGCGTGTTTTCAACGCAGAGCAGCTTGATCGGATGCGTTTTCAGCAGAGTTTCGATCTCATCCGTGTCAGGCCAGCCGCCGGGCGTCAGATGATAGAATACGGGCTTGAGCTGGCCGAATTTCGGTTCAAAAGCCGCTTTTTCCGTACGGTACAGGTGCTGCCTGGTATCGATCAGCACCTCATCGTTCGGGCCGCAGTGCGTCAGCAGAGCGGTCAGGTTGCCCATCGTGCCCGAAGGAAGGAAGATCGCCCGTTCCTTGCCTGTCAACTGTGCCGCCATATCTTCCAGACGGCTCACCGTCGGGTCGCAGCCCCGCGCCTCGGAATCAGTCCGCCCCGAATCGCCCAGCGGCGCAGAAAGGATCGTTTCCAGCATCTCGCGTCCGGGCATCGTCAGCGTGTCGCTTCTCAGATCAATCATCACAGCAGCAGCTCCTTATCTGTTTTTCGGCTTAGGCCGATTTTGCTTCTTTTGCCTGGATCCGGTCCTCAAGACGGCTGACGATAACGGTGCCGACAAGGTCGCCCAGGCAGTTGCCGGTCGTCGTTCCCATATCGAAGAAGCGGTAGAAGCCTGCAACGATGCCGACGACTTCGACGGGAAGGCCAAACGTCTCGACGAGGATCAGCAGCTTCACCGTGCCGCTTCCGGGGATCCCGCCGCCGCCCAGCGTCAGCAGCGTGCCGACCAGGACCATGCGGACGAGCATGCCGATGTCGAAGGGGATGCCGTACATCTGGCCGATAAAGATCAGGACGCAGCCGTACATCAGCGCGCTGCCGTCATGATTCATCTGCGATCCCAGGGGCAGGCAGAAATCGGCGATGTAGGAAGGAACGCCAAAGCGTTCTTCCGCGGTCTCGATGTTGACGGGGATCGTCGCCGTGCTGCTGCACGAGGCCATGGTGAACGACCAGACGGGGACAGCGTCTCTGAGGAAGCGGAAGGGATTGATGTGCGCGATGAGAAGGAGCGGAAGCAAATACGCAATGCAGACGTGAACGGCAATGCTGAGCCAGAACGTCGCGATCAGCCCGGCAATAGAGGTGAAGATCGTGAAGCCGTAAGTTGCGAAGGTATCGCCCATCAAAAACAGCACGCCGACGGGAGCGAAACGGATGACGATCTCGACGAAGGAGAAGATCATCGAGTTGACCGACTGGATCCAGCCGATGAGCACCGCTTTATGCTCCTCGTTTTTCATCCGCAGGATGGAAATGCCGAACATGATGGCGATGACGATCGTCTGCAGCACATTGCCCTTGGCGAACGAGCCGTACATGTTCGTCGAGAACATGCTGCTGAAAAACGTAGCGAACGTGAAGCCGCCAGCGCTCTTGATCTCTTTTCCCGTCAGCCCGGCCAGGTTCATGCCGATGCCCGGCTTGACCAGCGACGCGACGGTCACGCCGACGATCGAAGCGATGATCGTCGTGCCCAGATAGAAGATCAGGATCCGGCGCGCCACACGGCCGATGCTGGCAGCGCTTTTCTGGCTTCCGATCGCCAGTGTCAGCACGCACAGCACCATGGGGATGACGATCAGCTTGATGCAGTTCAGCCAGATATCGCCAACAAACTTCAAATTTTTCATCTGAGCCGGGAAAAACAGTCCCAGCGCCGAACCGATGACCATCGCGCAGAAGATCTGCATGGGAGCAGACATAGAGAACAGCTTCGAACCCTTTGACGACATCATGCACACACTCCTTTTCCTTTTTGGGATATTCCTGCTGTGCGGCTGTATCAGTAACTGCGGCCGCGGCTGGTGATCTCAACGCAGTCGACGATCTTGCCGCCGCGATGCAAATACAGATGATCGTGCAGGTTCATCGTCGTGCAGCAGTGGCCGGGGATCAGCTGGAACAGATCGCCGACTTTCGCGTTCGGAAAGTCCTTCACGGGGATGCGCGTATGCTCTTCCGCACAGCGCAGCTCTGAGCATTTCGCGCCGAATACGCGCGGCATTTCCTGATCGACACTGACAGATTTGCGTCCGGCGTCGAGGATGACCCATTCGTCGGTGATGCGCATCACATGAGCCAGGACCGTGAGCGAGCTTTCAAACGTCAGTCCCAGGTTGCCGTAGGCAGCGTCCATGAAAATGTAGCTGCCGCACTGAAGCTCGGTGTAAACGGTACCGGGCTCGCGGAACTGCAGTGATCCGGTACTGACACCGCTGACTTCCTTTGTCTCGACGCCGTTTTGCCGCAGCCAGGCGATCAGCTCGCGCAGGTCGCTTTCGATCTGCTGCGCGGAAGTCCGGCGCACTTCAAAGTCCTTTTGATGCGAAAGCTGCCCCGCGTACGCCTGCAAACCGTCGAATACGAGATTCGGACTGTCCTTCACTCGCTGCGCCAGCGCCAGGACGTCTTCTTTCGCCGTCACGCCGCAGCGCCGTGCGCCGACATCCACCTCGACAAGGCAGAAGATCGTCGAGCCGTAGCGGACAGCCGCCGAAGACAGCGCGCTGATGTTCTCGGCGTCGTCCACGCACACTGTCAGCCGGCACCCGCGCGCAAGAAAGGCCACCCGGTCGATCTTCTCAAGAGCCGTGATCTGGTTGGCAATGAGGATATCGTCAATGCCGGCGCGCGCTAAATCCTCCGCTTCACCGACTTTCGCACAGGTGATTCCTTTGGCGCCCATGTCGATCTGCATGTGAGCGATGGCCGTGCAGCGGTTCGACTTGTAGTGCGGCCTGAGCGCCGCCCCGCAGCGCTGCCGACCTCCATCGCCTTTCTCTGATTCCGCTCAAACGCGTCAAGATCAAGACACAGCGCGGGCGTGCTCAAATGCTCCAAATTCATGCTCCAACCCTCTCCTTTCAACTGCAAAAATGAGCTGATGATCAATCGCAAAGCGATGTGCTACGCATCCTGAAGCGAAAACAGACGGCCCTTCTTGTCAAGCGAATCCAGCATCACAGCGACGACAAGATCACCCAGACAGTTCATCGTCGTCGTGCCCATGTCGATGATCCTGTACACGCCGCCCAGCATGACGATAAACTCCATCGGCATGTCCATGGCGCTGAAGATCATCGCCATGATCAGCAGACCGCCCGCGGGGATGCCGCCGGTCCCGCCGCTGAGGTTGATCGCGACCGTCAGCAGGACGACCGCAAGGATCCCCGACAGCGACGCGGGAGAGCCCAGCGCCTGGCAGGCGAACGCATACACGCACGGATACAGCAGGCCTGTGCCGTTTTTGTTGACCTGCGCCCCCAGCGGAATGACAAAGTTGGCGATGACCGGCGACACGCGGAAGCGGTTATGCGCCGTTTCCAGCGTCACAGGGATCACCCCGGTGCTGCTGCACGTGCCAATGCAGCAGAAAATCAGAGGCAGACATTTTTTGATGAAGCGCAGCGGCGAAACGCCCGCGGAAAACCACATCAGCGGCATGTACACACACGTCAGCCAGAATGCGCAGCAGGCGTAGAAAACGACGATGACGTTCAGCAGCGGCTTCAGAGCCGCCATGCCGTACTGCCCCGCCGACGAGGCGATCAGCGCGAACACGCCCACGGGCGTGAAGCTGAAAATGATGCTCACCAGCTTCTGCACCATGTCGTTCCAGAGCTTGACGTTCTCCGAAAGGCGCTTCCCATTCGTCCCCATCCTCGCAATCGCGACTCCGCACAGCGTACCCATAATCATCACGACGAAAACATTGCCCTCCAGCAGGACGCGGATCAGATTGTCCGGAAAAAACTGGATAACGATGTTCTGCCATGATTCTATTTTAGGCATTACCAGATGTTCCGCTCCGACTCTGAGCGGCGCAATGCCGCCGATGCGGCTGAACCAGATCCCGGCAGCCCCGCCGAAGAGCCCCGCGCAGGCCTGCAGAGCCATAAACAGGAGAAACGAGAACAGCCCCAGCCGCCCCAGCGTCTTGATATCGGTGTTGCATATCGCGGAGATCGAAGCGAGCAGAACGATCGGCATGACGCAGAACTTGAGCAGGCGCAGATAGATCTCGCCCAAAAAGTTGAGATGCGCCGCCGCCGGCCCCAGCGCCAGTCCGGCAAGGACGCCAAGCACCATCGAGATAAAGATCCGCACCGTCATCGACAGAGATCGCAACGAGGAAACCATGAAACCTCACCTCATACATGTTAAAATAATGAGCTGAAAGGACCGCATTTCGGCGTACGATGTCAGAAAGAAATAATAATGCACCTGTGTATGATTGCCAATAATCATACACTAATGTATAATAATCGTCAAGCCACGATGATATATAGTTTTTATTCATTGTTCTGTGTCTGTGTCGAAAACAGTCCTCTGAATTTTCGGGGATCGCACGGGCGGGACGCACGCAGAAGGCGAAACAAGAAAGCGGTGATGAGCATAGCTAACAAGACCCGGGAGGAGGCGCTGAAAACACGGCGCCTCATTATCGATACAGCAACAGCGGTCATCCTGAAAAAAGGCTATGAGCGCGCAACTCTGCTGGACATCGCGGCCCAGACGGGCATGACAAGAGGGGCAGTATACGGAAATTTTAAAAATAAATCAGAGCTGTTTGAATGCATCCTCAGCGACTGGACGCTGCCCGAAACTCTGGCAGACGCTCTCACTTCCGAGCTGCCGCTGAGCCGGACATGCTGCGATACCCTACAGAGCCTGGAGAAAGACGGGCTGTACCAGATCGTCCTTTCTCTGGCGACAGGCTCTGCAGCCGAGCAGGAAGACGCCGTTCCGGAAAAAGCCGTACGGCGGAGCTACCAAAAGCTGCTCGGCCTTTTCGAAAAGATCCTTCTGATCGGGCAGCAGAAGAGCGACGTCTCAAAAAAACAAAACGTCAGCGCGGCCGCAGAGGTGCTGCTCTCCTATCTGGCGGGACTGGGAAAGATCTGGCGCGTAGAAAAAAGCAGCTTCTCGCTGAGCGAATGGGCACGGGGCTTCGTCGATATTTTTCTGCGCGGGCTGCGCGAAAATCCCTAGCGCCGCCGGCAGCGCCAGGACACACAAAAAACCGTCCGTCTCCGAACATGTTCGGAGACGGACGGTTTTTTTGTTCCATATGGAACAGCAGCAGTATTCATTGCAGTCCGGCGCGCAGCGAATCAAGCCTGTGCAGATATTCCGCTTCGACGTCCGCAAACGGTTCGACGCGATAGGCGGGAACGGCGCGAACTTTTTTCCACCTGCTGCCCAGCTCTTCGGCCATCAAAAAGTGAAAATCGCTCGAGAGCATATCATCGTCGATCTCGTCAACGATGCGAAGTTCCTCCTGCGAAAGCGGAGAGCCGATAAACTTTGACCGGATCGCTTCGAGCAGGCGCGTCTCGATCTGCGAATACAGCGGCAGGAGGGCTTTTACGGGCCGCGTCAGGTCGCACAGATAGGCTTCGCCGGCGTCGTGCAGCAGACAGGCGAGGCGCACGCAGACGCTCTGGCCCCGTGCGGCGGCTTCGGCCTCGCAGCTCAGGCAGTGCTGCGCGACTGACCAGAACTGACTGACGTGTCCGTTGCCGCGCGTGATCAGCGAAAGGGCGTGAGCGATGTCGCGCGCATCGATCAGTGCCGGATCGGGAGACGCGGGATCGAAATGGTTGCCTGTGTAGGTCGTGATGTATGACATGGGTGTCCTCCGATGGAAAATGCGTTTCTCATGGAACAGCCGCGCGCTGTTCGCTCCTGCTCCGCAGCGTCTTCAGATACGCTTTCAGCTCGGGAGCGATGCGGCGGCTCTCGACGGCCTTCTGGATGGCTTTGTTGTGTGTCCAGACAGCCAGGCGGCGTGACTCGATCACGGCCAGAGCGGCCTGTTCCTGTTTGGCCAGCGCGGTGGCGAAGTACCAGGCGATCATCATGTTCACATAATACTCGTCCGACCTCACGGAGGCGGCCAGGTCCATCAGGGCGGGATCGAAGGCCCCATCGAGGTAGAACCACATCATCATGCTCAGTCCGAAGCGGCACACATACGGACGGCGGTCAAGCGCCCACTCGCGCACGAGCGGCTTAAGCTCGCCGGTGTGTTTCGCAAAGACGCGCGGCACGAGGGCGTCGCAGACGCCCCAGTTGTCGATGAAGGGCAGAAAGGCGCGCACGCGCTCAAGGCACGTTGCGTAATCCTTTTCCTCGCGGAGCAGGCAGGCGTGCAGGGCGTTTTCGTCATAATACGCGTGCGGCAGCTCGGCCAGGAACGCTTCGGCCCCGGGCAGGCGGCGCAGTTCGCGCACCAGCTCGCGCATGAGGGGGGCGCGCACGCCGAGGATCGTGCTTTTGTCCACCGTCGGCAGGATGCCGGCCATGAATTCGCGATAGACCGGATCGGCCCTTTCCCTCAGCCGTTCTGTCATGATCCCCATGCTCATCACGCTCCTTTCGTCCGCGATTGTACCATACCCGCACCGGGCGCGAACATGTCGACAAAATATTGTGTGGACAGAGCGCGTGGTGCAACTTATAATGATCGTGAGTTTTAAAACTATTTCACGAGGAGGCAGACCATGAAAACGATCCAACTGTGCCCGGACGGCAAATACCGCTGGGCGTACGAACTCAGCCTGTACAAAAATCCGCACTTGCTCTTTCTGATCTGGCGCATCTTCGGCTGGATCCTGCTGGGGCTCTGGCTTTTTATGGTCATCCTCCAGCTCTTCGACGGTATCCTCTCCTTCAACGAGATCCTCGCTTTTTCAGCGAAGTTCGTCGGCAGCATCGGCGGCTTTATGCTCGTCCTCTGCGCGGTGGGATACTACATCTACGCGCTGATCATGGGCGGCAGGTACTGCGTTCTGTTCGAGATGGACGACAGCGGCGTGGAGCATCAGCAGATGAAGGCCCAGGTCAAAAAGGCGAATCTGATCGGCGTGCTCACCGCCCTTGCCGGCCTGGCCGGCGGCCGTGTCGGCACCGTGGGACAGGGAATGATGGTCGCCGGCGCATCGGGCGGTATGTACACCGCCTTTAAGCACGTCAAAAGCATCGAGGCACATAAAAAGCGCTCGCTCATCAACGTGAACGAAACGCTCTTCAAAAATCAGGTCTACGCCGACGGCGAGGATTTCGACTTCGTGCTCGACTACATCACCAAACACTGTCCGCAGGCGAAGATCACGATCAAATAATCCGGGGAGGTCATGATGATGAAAAAACTGTACGCCGCGTTTGCCCTTTTCTGCCTGTTCTCGGCAGCATGTAGCGCGAAGGACGCCGCCGAGCTGGCCCGCTCGGGGACCGTTGAGGAAGTCAGGGAGGCCATTGCCGCGGGAACGTTCGTCGTCAATCCCGAAAAAGGCACGTCGCCGCTTGCCAACGCCATCACCGGGGGCAACGTGCCCGTCGTCGAGTTCCTGCTCTCGGCCGGCGCCGACGTGAACTACGGCAACCACACGGCACTGATGGAAGCCGCCCGCTGCGGCACGGATGCCAAACTCGTCAAAATGCTGCTTGCCGCCGGCGCGAACGTGAACGCGCGCGACTCGGACGAACGGACCGCCCTGCATCACGCCGTGCGTTCCAAGTGCTCGACCGAGGTGATCGACGCGCTGCTCGCCGCCGGCGCCGAAGTGAACGCGCAGAATAAAAACGGGCTGACGCCGCTGATGCTCGCGCTTTCCGGCGAAAAACCGGAGTCCTTTGCAGCCGCCAGACACCTGGCCGCCAGGGGAGCCGACCTGAACGTGCTCGACAAGTTCGGCCGCAACGCACTGCACCATGCCCGCGGTCACGAACGCGTGGCCTGGCTGCTGGAGCAGGGCGTGAAGCCCGTCGTCAGCACGAGCGGGTTGACGGCCGCGATGAGCTGCATCGATGACGCCGAAAGCGTGAAACTTCTGCTCGATGCCGGCGTCGATGCCAATGCCGCCACGCAAAACGGCAACACGGCGCTGATGTACGCGGCCGGACACCGCGTGCCCGCCGCCGGAAAGCTGCTGCTTGAACGCGGCGCGGATGTGAACGCCGCTGATGCCAAGGGCTGGACTGCGCTGATGTACGCGGCGGAAACAGGCTCCAGCGACATGCTGATGCTGCTCATCGAAGCCGGCGCGAACGTCAACGCCAAGGATGCCGCCGGCTGGACCGCGCTCACACACTCTGCGGCCATCGGCACCACGCAGTATTTCCAGCCGCTGCTGAAGGCCGGCGCGACCGTGCAGGCCGCCTTTGAGAGCGCGAAAGAAAGCCAGAGCGGCAACAGAGTCCGTGCCAGGACGAAAGAGCGCCTTGAGAAAATGGCCGCCGCGATGGGGAAATAAGACGTATCGTCAGATGAAACAGCGCACCGTCCTGCCAGTTCCCGGACTGAACGCGACGATGCGGAAATAAAGGAGGACCTATGAGAGACTTCACTTCCGAGTATCAGAGCAAAAAGACCACCGCCGCCGAGCTGGCGGCCCGCGTGGGGGACAACTGGCTGATCGCCATGGACGCAGCCGCCTCGCAGACGCCCGCGATCATGGCCGCGATCGAAGCGCGAGCCCGTTCCGGCGGTCTGAGCGGCGTGCGCGTGCAGAGCCTGCTTGACGTGTATCCGATGGGCATGTTCGCCGACAATTCGCTGTTCGGCAGGATGACCAGCGTGTCGTGGTTCACCGGCGGCGGCGCGCGCAAGGCCGTCAACGGCGGCTACGGCGACGTGATCCCCACCTATTACCGCGACCTGCCCGGCCACATCCGCAGCGGCTACGAGTACGACGCGTTCTGCGTCTCTGTCTCGCCGATGGACAAGCACGGCTATTTCTCGCTCGCGACGACCTCGTCGTACAGCCCGGCCGTCATCGAAAAGGCCAAACGTATTTTTCTGGAGGTCAACGACCGCCAGCCCCGCGCCGTGTGCGGCGCGCAAGTTCACATCAGCCAGGTCGCCGGCCTCGTCGAAGTGAGCCAAAAGCTGCCTGTGCTGCCGCCCGTGAAGATCGATCCGGTCAGCGAAACGATCGGCAATCTGATCGCCGAACGCATCGGCGACGGCGCCTGCATCCAGCTCGGCATCGGCGCCATTCCCGAAGCCGTCGGCGCGGCGCTGAAGAGCAAGCATGACCTGGGCATCCACACCGAGCTGTTCACCGACTCGATGGTCGAGCTGATCGAGTGCGGCGCTGTCAACAACAGCAAAAAGACCATCCACCGCGGCCAGTCGGTGACGACGTTTGCGTTCGGCTCGCAGCGCATCTACGACTTTATCGACGACAACCCTGCGATGCTGATCATGCCCGTGGAGTACGTCAACGATCCGGCCGTGATCGCGCAAAACGACAACGTCGTCTCGATCAACTCGGCGCTTGAGGTCGATCTCTGGGGCCAGGTGTGCGCCGAGTCTGTCGGCACCCGTCACGTCTCCGGCACGGGCGGACAGGTCGACTATGTGCGCGGCGCGTGCCAGTCGCGCGGCGGCAAGAGCTTTATCGCCTTCACCTCCACGGCCAAGGACGGCACGATCAGCAAGATCAAGTCGATCCTCACGCCCGGCGCAGTCGTCTCCACCAGCAAGAACGACGTTGACTACATCGTCACCGAGTACGGCGTCGCCCACCTGCGCGGCCGTTCGCTCTCGGAGCGCGCGCGCAGCCTGATCGCCATCGCCCACCCGAACTTCCGCGACGAGCTGACGTTCGAGGCGAAAAAGCGCGGCATCCTCATTTAAAAGCAACTGAAAGCCCACATAACGGCCCCGAAAACACAAAGAAGGTCTTTAGGAAAAGGGCGTTTCGCGCTCTTTTTAAAAGCGAGCGCGGCGTATAAACGTTTTTGAAGCGCAGAGAAGATCTGCGCAACAATCGCCAAGGAGGGCAAAGATGATGAAGAAAGTTCTGGTTGCGTTATGGCTGGCAGTTGCCACTGTTTCGTCCGCGTTCGCCGCAATGGGCGACGAGGAATTCGTCGATCTGTGCAGCAAAGACAAAGCCGCGCCGCAAATCTTGGCCGCGCTGGCCGAGGGCGCCAATCCCAACGCCCGCGACGGCAGGCGCACCGCGCTCGGTCAGGCGTGCTTTTACGCCTACCGCGACGGCATGAAGGAAGTCGTGACCGCGCTGCTTGATAAAGGCGCCGACGTCAACGCCGTGTGCGACAGCGAGGGCGAAACGCCGCTGATCCGCGCCGCCGGGGACTGCGGCATCGAGATCGTCAGGCGCATGGTCGAACTGGGCGCGAACGTGAACGCGCGCAGCGAAAGCGGCCTCACCCCGCTGGCGGCGTCGGAGACGGCCGAGATCGCGCAGTTTCTACTCGACAAAGGCGCAAAAGTGCATAACGACGCGCCGTTTACCACGCTCATGCTCGCCTGCGACTCGCCCGACCGTCCCGAAGTGGCTGAGCTGATCATTGCTCACGGCGGCGACGTGAACGCCAGAACCGATCGCGGCGTTTCGCCGATCCTGCTCGCCGCGGCGAACGACTGCGCGGGCGTCGTCAAAGTCCTCGCCGCGCACGGCGCAAACGTGAACGACCGCGACCGGCTCGGCCGCACGCCGCTGATCAGCGCGGCTCGCGCCGCCGGAGAAAGCACCGCCACGCTGGCCGCGCTGCTTGACTGCGGCGCCGACATCGACGCCCATTACGACGACGAGCACGAATACACCGCGCTGTACGAAGCCGTCAGCAGCCATATCAAAGCCGACAAGGCGCTGTACCTGCTCGACCGCGGCGCAAAAGCGACCGACCCCAAAGGCTATGTGTACGGCTATTACGACCTGCTTGTGCGCGGCAAGGGCAAAAAATTCAAGATGGACGAAGCCGAGCGTCAGAAGCTGATCGACCGCATCCATCCCGTGAAGAAATAACGTTTCGTTCCGCGCCGTTTTGATCGTTCGAAAGGAGACGATGCCCGTGAAAAAAATCCTGCTCGCGCTGCTGCTGGCCGCGCTGTGCGCCGCAAGCCACGCCACCGTGCCCGAGGACCCGCCGCAGCCCAAAAAAGAACTGATCGGCGAAAAAGAATTTTGGAACATCCTGCGCCGCGGCAAGGCGCTTGAGATCATGGGCGCGCTCATGGCCGGCGCTCCGCTGGAAGCGCGTACCGAGCGCAGCCGCACGCCGCTTCTGTGGGCCGTTTACAAAGAAAACGAACCGCTGGCGCAGCTGCTCATCAACGCCGGCGCAAATCTCGAAGCCCGCGATGCAGACGGCAATACCCCGCTCATCAACGCCATCGACGACGGGCTTGCCGCCACGGCCCGGCTGCTTGTCGAACACGGCGCCGACGTGAACGCACCTGGCGATCGCAAGACGACGCCGCTTTTGACAGCCGTGGAAAAGCGCAATGAGCCTATTGTCCGCCTGCTGCTGGAAAAGGGCGCCAAGCCGGACGCCCGCGATGAATACGACGACACGCCGCTGCTGCTTGCCGTCGAGAAGGACGCGCCGGCCATCGCCGAACTGCTCGTCGCAAGCGGCGCAGACGTGAACTTCACCGACGAAGACACGACGCTGCCGCTGGTGCACGCCGCGCAGAAAAACTGCCTGAACATGGCGCGCTGGCTGCTCGACAAGGGCGCAGAGATCGAAAAGTGCAGCGCCGACGACGATCGCACACCGCTTTACGCGGCCGCCGAAAAGGGACATGCCGCCGTCGCCGCGCTTCTGCTTGACCGCGGCGCAAAGCTCGAAGCCGCGCGCAAGAACGGCAGCACGCCGCTTTTAGCCGCCGCGGGCAGCAAAAATGCCGAGACTGTCACGCTGCTGCTCGACCGCGGCGCCAATATCGCTGCGGCGGACGAATACAAACGCACCGCCCTGCTGAACGCTGCCGAAAACGGCAGCGCCGAGACCGTCACGCTGCTGCTTGAGCGCGGCGCGGACATCGCCGCGGAGGACAAAAACGGCCGCACGGCCCTGGTGGCAGCTGCCGAGCGGGGCAATCTGCCGCTGATCCAGCTGCTGCACAGCAAAGGCGCGAAGCTGGATCAGCGGACGACGAAAGGCGATACGGCGCTGTCGCTGGCCGTCCGCAGCGGCAAAACTCCCGATCCGGCACTGTGGCTGCTCGATCAGGGCGTCAGCGCCGACGGAGCCTACCCGTACAAAAAGGGCACTGCGACGCTGGCCGAACTTCTCGCAGCCAACAAGCGCATGAAGGACAGCCCGCAAAAGGCCGAACTGGCACAGCGTCTCGGCGCGAAATAGTCGTCATCAAAAAAATGTTCCGCATGAAACAATGCCGGCGAACCGGCATGTTTCATGCGGAACATTTTTTTGCTATTCGATCACGTAAGCGCTGACGATCTCGCCGTAGTAAGCGACGTGCGCGTCGCGGTTGGAGCTGGGATTCGTGCTCGGCACGTCCTGGGGATAATAGCGGCTGCGGGGCAGCTCGGCCAGAGCGCTGGTGTCCTGCTTCTGGCGGCAGACGACGCGGCACTCCAGCGTCAGCGGCAGTTCTTTGATGCCGGGGCAGGAGACGACATCGGGCTCTTCCAGCGTCAGTCCCAGCTCGGCGATCTTGTCGACGTCGCGGCCGGACTTGGTGCCGGCGACGGCGAGGATGCGGCGGTCAAAGTCGCCCATCGGCACGTTGACCGTGAACACGCCCGACTTGTCGATCAGCTCGCGCGTGAAGCGCCCCTCGCGCACGTAAGCGACGAAGACGGGCAGCCCCCATTCGATGCCGATCGTTCCCCAGCCGATCGTCATGGTGTTCACGCGTCCCATCGCCCGGCTGGTCAGCAGCACGCCGCCATTAGGCAGCGCGGCCAGGATGTCCTTTACGTGAGCAAATACATCTACGTTCCGTTTCATGAACAGTCACCCCGCAGAAATAAAATTTTCTGCCGTTAAGCATACACGAAAACGGCCGAAAACAAAAGCTCATTCGGATAAATTCGTCTTCCCCCGGCGTTTGATGAAGATCCAAGTTTCCGAACGCTTTACAAACATTTATAATTAATTTATAATTAATACATTCTGATTTTTCAGGAGGTCATTTCATGTCGTTCGCCCTTAAGGAGATCAAGGAAGCCAAACAGCGCATCAGCCCCTACGTCCTGAAAACGCCGCTGCTGCGGATGCCGGTCCTTGACGCCTGGCTCGGCTGCGAAGTGTACGCCAAAGTGGAGTGCATGCAGACGACCGGCGCGTTTAAGCTGCGCGGCGCGTTCAATAAGCTGCTTTCGCTCACGCCGGAACAGCTGCGCTGCGGCGTCGTCACGGCGTCGACCGGCAATCACGGACGAGCGATGGCCTACGCCGCAAAAATGCTCGGCGCCAAGGCCACTGTCGTCATGCCCCGCACGGCGCCCCAGGTCAAGATCGATGCCGTGCGCGCACTGGGCGCGGAAGTCGTCCTCTGCGGTGCTGAAGAGCGCTTCGACGTTGCCGAGCGCATCCGGGCAGAGAGCAGCGGCACGATGGTGCCGCCCTACAACGACGATGTCATCATGGCCGGTCAGGGCACGCTGGGGCTCGAGATCATCGAGCAGCAGCCCGATCTTGATGCGGTCGTCGTGCCCGTCGGCGGCGGCGGACTGATCAGCGGCATCGCGACTGCCGTCAAGGAAACTTCACCCCGCGTGCGCGTGTACGGCGCCGATCCGGCCGTTCTCCCTGCCTACGCGCAGAGCCTGAAAGCCGGCAAAATGCTGACGCTGCCGTTCAGCCCGACCGTGGCGGAAGCGCTGCTGTGCCAGACGCCCGGCGACAAGTGTTTCCCCTGCCTGCAAAAGTATGTCGACGCAGTGTACTCCGTCAGTGAAGCGTTCATCCTCAAGGGCATGAAGCTCCTGCTCACGGAGGGCAAGATCCTCGCCGAGGCGTCGTCGTGCATCGGCATCGGCGCAGCCATGGAAAAGCTGCTCCCCGTCGCGCCGAAGGATAAAGTCTGCTTCGTCATCTCCGGCGGCTCCGTCGGCGTCGAGCAGCTGAGAATGCTTGAGGAGGTCGAATTATGAAGCCTGTTGCCTGCGAGATCAAGCCCGCCGGCCACTACTCGCCGGCCATCGTCAGCGGCAGCCGGGTATACGTCGCAGGTCAGCCCTCCGTCGATCCTGCGACGGGAAAGACCGCCGAAGGCGGCATCCGCGGCGAAGTTCTGATGGCTTTGTCGCGGATGGAGACGATCCTGAAAAGCGCCGGCTGCACGCGCGAAAACGTCGTCGTCTGCCGCATCTACGTCACCTCAATGCAGCACTGGGGCGTTGTGAACGCCGCATTCGCCGAGTTCTTCGGCGAACACCGCCCGGCTCGTATCGTTCTGCCCGCAGGCGACCTCGGCGGCTTCAACGTGGAGCTGGAAGCTGAAGCCGAACTGCCGGGCACGCCCGCGGCGCTCTGACGATGGACCTTCTGCCGTACCGGGGCGCTTTTTCCATCGCCGTCTTCGGCGTTTCGGCGCATGGAGCGACGCCCCACCTGGGCCGTGACGCGCTCGTCGCGGCCAGCGCAATCATCCTTGAACTTCAGACCGTTGTCAGCCGCGCTCAGGATCCGCTCAAGCCGCTGAAACTTTCCGTCTGCACTTTCGACCGCAACGTGCGCACCCGCCTGCCGGAAATGATCGAAAATGCGGCAGCGGCGACAGCACAGGCATACGGCTGCACGGGCCGCAGCGAGTACCGCTTCGGCCCCTCCGCCGTGATCAATGAGCACCTCAGGCTCAACGGCCTTGCCCGCGCTGCGGCGCAAAAGGTGATGGGAGACGATTCGCTCGGGCCGCTCGCGCTGCAGATGGGCGGCGAGGATTTCACGATCCTTGCCGAAAGCGCCCCCGCCGTGTTCGGTTTCCTCGGCATTCGCAATGATGCAAAGGGGAGCACGGCCCCGCACCATTCGCCGGACTTCAAAGTCGACGAAGACGTCCTGCCTTGGGGCGCGGGCATCTACGCTCAGTTCGCCCTCGCTTTCCTCGCGCAGGCGTGACGCTCAGCCGGGAGGAAAGGCTCAAATTTTCCTCATGTCGACAATTTTTATAAGGGACTTCCGAAGAAAAACGCTTGATTTTATCGCGGCAAAGTGGTATCGTAACGACAGACTTGGATTTAAGAGTCATAACTTTTGAAAGGGGAAATTCGTTATGGTTGAACCCGCAAAGAAACACTGGTATGAGAAACTGCCGCACCCGTACGCGATCCTGTTCTTCATCATTTTGTTTGCCGCCGTCCTGACCTACATCGTTCCTGCCGGTCAGTACACCCGCATTTCGATCGATACGGCACTGGGCAAGCGCACGGTCGTTGATGCCGCCAGCTTCAAATATCTCGGCACGCAGTTCCCGACGGATCTGATGGGCCTGTTCCAGTCGCTGCCTCTGGGCATGATCGCTTCGGGCGCCATCATCTTCATCACGCTGATCTCCGGCATGATGTTCAAGGTCATCGAGAGCACAGGCGCGCTTGAGAACGGCGTCGGCGTCATGGTCAAGCACCTAGGCAAAGATCGCTACAACGTCATCATCTGGGTCGTGACCTACATCTTCGGATTCCTCGGCGCGGCCGTCGGCTTTGAGAACAACATCGGCATCGTGCCCATCGCGGCCATGATCGCCCTCGGCATGGGCGGCGACACGCTGATCGGCGCCACGATCTCGGCCGCGGCCGTCGGCATCGGCTTCGCCACCTCGCCCATCAACGTCTACACCGTCGGCACAGCTCACGCCATCGCCCAGCTGCCCATCTTCTCCGGCGCCCTGATCCGCACCGCCTACTGCGTCGTCGCCCTGGCCATCCTGGCCCAGCAGAGCTGCAGCTACATGAAGCGCCTGCGTCAGGATCCTTCCAAGAGCTACGTGCTTGGCGTCGACACCGAAGGTCTTGCCCTTTCCAAGCCGCTTGAGGAGTACTCGCTGACGACCACGCACAAGCTGGTCCTTGCCATCTTCATCATCGGCATGGCCTCCATCGTTTACGGCACGCTGAAGTTCGGCTGGTACCTCAACCAGATCATGGCCGTGTTCCTGATGATCACGGTCGCCACGGCTATCGTTGCCCGCATCAGCCCCTCGAAGATGGTCCAGACGATGATGGACGGCGCCGGCAGCGTCTGCGGCGGCGCTATGGCCATCGGTATCGCCCGCGCCATCCAGGTCGTCCTTGAGAACGGCAAGATCTGCGACACGATCATTCACGCCCTTGTCGCCCCGCTTCAGAGCGTCGGCACGATCGCTTCCGGCTGGCTGATGGTGCTTGCCAACTGCATCATCAACTTCTTTATCCCCTCCGGTTCCGGCCAGGCCGTCGTCACGATGCCCATCATGACCCCCATCGCCGACATGATCAACATGACCCGTCAGGTGGCCGTCTTCTGCTTCCAGATCGGCGACGGCGTCACCAACCTGATCTATCCCACCATGGGCGGTCTGCTTGCCATGCTGGCCCTCGTCCGCGTTCCGTTCGACCGCTGGTTCCGCTTTGCCTTCCCGCTTACCGTCAAGGTCACGCTTCTTGGCTGCGTCATCATGACCGTTATGTCATTGATGGGCTGGAACTAACATGAGCAGTCCGGACTTTATCGCCCGGGCAAAAGAGATCGAAAATGTCGTCGTCGATTGGCGGCGACATTTTCATTCTCACCCGGAGCTTTCGTTTGACGAAGTTGAGACCAGCAAGTTCATCGCCAAAACGCTGAAAGAGATGGGCTGCGAGAACGTGACCATCGGCACGTTCGGACATCCCACGGGCGTGATCGCCGACATTAAAGGCGGCAAGAGCGGCCGCTGCGTCGCTCTGCGCGCCGACATCGACGCGCTGCCTGTAACGGAGGAGACGGGGCTGCCGTTTGCCTCGCAAAACAGCGGCGTGATGCACGCCTGCGGGCACGACGGGCACATGGCCATGCTGCTTGGCGCGGCCAAGATGCTGTGCGAAGTGCGCGACCAGCTGCCCGGCTCGGTGCGGCTGATCTTCCAGCCCTCGGAAGAGTCGGCCCTCGTCAAGCAGGGCGCGCGCGCCGTTGTCGAAGACGGCAAGGCGCTTGCCGGCGTTGAGGCCATCTTCGGCGTCCATCTCTGGTCGCCGCTGGAAGCCGGCGTGCTCGGCTATCGTCCCGGCCCGATGATGGCCTGCTCTGATTCCTGGACGTTGAACATCCACGGCAAGGGCGGACACGGCGCCTCACCGCACGAGACGCACGACCCCGTCGTCGCCGCCGGACAGATCATCTGCGCCCTGCAGACGTTCGTCAGCCGCGAGCTGAACCCGCTCAAGAACGCTGTCATCTCCGTTGGCATCATGAAAGCTGGCGGCGCGTTCAACGTCATCCCCGGCGAGGTGGAGCTGACCGGCACGGCGAGATCGTTCGAGCCGCAGATCAGCCAGGACTGCGAGACGTTCATCAAGCGCATGGGCGACAACATCGGCGCGGCCTTCCGCTGCACCGCCGACCTCGACTACGCGCGCAACCTGCCGCCCACGGTCAACACGCCTGAAATGGCGCTCATGGGCGCGGAGATCGGCAAAAAAGTGTTCGGCGAGTCGTGCGTGCGCGAGATCGAGCCGACGATGGGCGGCGAGGATTTCAGCTTCTATCTGGAAAAAGTCCCCGGCGCGTTCTTCTTCATCGGCGTCGGCGACGAAAGCAAGGGCACAAAGTGGCCGCACCACCACTGCCGCTTCACCATCGACGAAGCCCAGCTGTGCAAGGGCTCGGCGTTCGAGGCCCTGTGCGCGTGGGAGTTTTTGAACAAGTAGCGGGCTTTTAGTTCAAAACCTTAACACAAAGACACAAAGGCCCTAAGACACGAAGAAAAACATGGATAAAAAATTGCGGCAGAGCCGGAATGTACCGGTCCTGCCGCAGTTTTTTGTTGGCGTGGTTAATATGAGTTACAGCAGTGCGCTGATGCCTTTGGTGTCGAGGATGGACAGCAGTTTTCGGGAGGCGCCGTCGGGGTGTTTGTCGCCGATCTCCCATTTCTGCACGGCGCTGGGGCTGACGTTCATCAGCGCGGCAAGCGCGTGCTGCGTGAGCTCAAAGCGTTCGCGCAGCGTCTTAATCATCGGCGGGGTGAAATCGGGCACTTTCGGCGCACGCAGTTTTTCAAACTCGGAAAATTTTTCATCGGAGATGAAACCCACGTCGTGGAGATGCTTTGCGTCCTGATACAGTCCTTCAATGATCTCGCTCATTTTTGCTTACCTCCAGGAGAGTGCCGTCTTTGCACAAATAATCAAGCTGTTCGTCAGTCAGCGCCAAAAACATTGATGCCGTTTCTCGAAAGGCGGCAAGTTCGTTATCCGTGATATTTTCACGGACGTTCTTCGCATAGGCATACAAAAAGAACCAATGTCCGCCTTTGCAGGTCGCCACGATCGTGCGGGCGCCGCCGCTTTTGCCATGGCCTGAAAGGGGCACGCGCTTTTTGTACACGTTGCCACCCAAGTCGGCGTCGATGAGCCCTGTGTGCATTTCCTCAACGGCGCGAGCAAGAAGAGCATCGTCGATCTCCATCTTTTTCGTTTTACGCATGAAGAAATCTGTCTTGAAGATCCTGCTCATCGGCTCACCTCAGAAAGTATTCTATCACAAAGTGAAACTCAGGGCAAATGAACCGCTGCGGTCGAGACTCAGCCTTCGAGGCCCTGTGCGCGTGGGAGTTTTTGAACAGATAGCTAGCTTTTAATTCAAAGCCAGCACAAAGACACAAAGGCCCTAAGACACGAAGAAAAACATGGATAAAAAATTGCGGCAGAGCTGTGGACCGTATCCCGAATCACGGACACTGAATAAAAAGACCTCCTGTTGTAGAATGAAATCAACAACAGGAGGTCTTGCTATGCCAAGGAATTATACCAAAGTGGAACACTTGTCAGCAGAAA
>Ga0129307_1000852_pt1 | contig 40573 bp, 25 predicted proteins | sample P1105metagenome_FD_94437 | JGI IMG/M metagenome (GOLD analysis project Ga0129307, IMG submission 94437) | Capybara group fecal microbial communities from Wisconsin, USA - P1105 metagenome | ecosystem: Host-associated > Mammals > Digestive system > Large intestine > Fecal | place: USA: Wisconsin...
CAAGAGTTGCCTTATAAACATCGACATGAGGAGAGAGGCGTTCACGGCCTACGACCGCTCGGCACTGATATTGCACGCCATATACCCTCAACTGCCGTTGCGGCACGTGACCGGCGAAGACGGGGAAATGCACCCCGTGGTGACGGACATTCCGCAGAAAATCATATTGGAAGTGTGCCGCAGGTATCGGATAGTAGAAGCTACGGCACATGTGATATCGGACGCATTATTGTAGAATCCTTTTTCTCGTTTTATCCCATTATTACCTCTGCGTAGTGTGTGCCCGGAAGGTGTTTCACGATGTTCCCATCTATCGGTTTTCCATCGACGATGATTGTTCTGACTCCTTTGCATACGCCGTCGGGATTCTTTACCGTGATGTGGTATTCCGCTCCCCGGAATTTGCGCTTTACGCTGAAGCTCTTCCAATGGGCCGGGATGCAGGGATTGATTTCCAAACCCTCGTAGGCAGGTTTGATGCCGAGGATGAATTGGGTGATGGCGTAATAGTTCCATGCGGCAGTTCCCGTCAGCCAACTGTTTTTGGCTTCGCCCGGACGGGCGGCATCCTTCCCGGCAATCATCTGCGAGTAGACGTAGGGTTCTACCTTGTGCAGGGCGCTGCGCTCTTCCGTGTACGACGGGCATATCTTGCGGAAATACTCCCAAGCGCGGTCTCCACGACCTAATACGGTTTCGCCGATAATGACCCACGGGTTGTTGTGGCAGAAGATGCCTGCATTCTCTTTGTAGCCCGCAGGGTAAGTGGAGATTTCTCCATATTCGACCACGTATTTGGTGAAAGCGGGATTGTTGAGCACGATGCCGTGTTCGCAGTCCAGCCGTTCTTTCACGGCATCCAGCGCTTTCTGCACCATGCCCTCTTCCAGTCCGATGCCCGCCATGGAGCACCATCCTTGCGACTCGATGAAGATTTGTCCTTCCTCATTTTCCTTTGAGCCTACTTTGCGGCCGAAGTAGTCGTAGGCACGCAGATACCAATCGCCGTCCCAACCATGTTTCTTCACGGCCTCCACCATGCTGTCTATGCAGGTCTGCGCCCGGGTGGCCTCCTCGTTGCAGCCTATGTGGCGGCATAGTTCCGCATAGTCGCGTCCGCACACCACAAACAGCCCGGCAATCATCAGCGATTCCGCCTTAGAACCTTCCGTCTTGTTCTCCGTGGTTTGGAACGACTCGTTCGGATCCCACGAGAAACAGTTCAGGTTCAGGCAGTCGTTCCAGTCGGCACGGCCGATGAGGGGCAACATGTGCGGTCCCAGATTCTCAATGACATGGTTGAAGGATACGCGCAGGTGCTCGAAGAGCGACAGCTCGGAGCCTTCGCGGTTGTCGAACGGAACCGGCTCTTGCAGGATGCCGAAATCGCCTGTCTCCTTGATGTAGGCCACTGTGCCGAAGATGAGCCACATCGGGTCGTCGTTGAATCCGCCGCCGATGTCGTTGTTGCCGCGCTTCGTGAGCGGTTGGTATTGGTGGTAGCATCCGCCGTCGGGAAACTGGGTGGAAGCAATGTCGATGATTCGTTCGCGGGCGCGTTCCGGAATTTGGTGCACAAACCCCACGAGGTCCTGATTGGAATCGCGGAAACCCATGCCGCGTCCGATGCCGCTCTCGAAGAAGGAGGCGGAGCGGGACATGTTGAAAGTGACCATGCACTGATATTGATTCCAGATGTTGACCATGCGGTCCAGCTTCTCTTCGTGGGACTTCACCACGTAGACGTCCAGCAGCCTGTCCCAATAAGCTTTCAGTTCGGCAAAGGCTGCATCTACCTTGGCTGTGGTGTCCAGTGCCGAAATCATGGCTTCGGCTTTGCTCTTGTTGATAAGCGCGCCACTCGATACGCTTTGCAGTATAGGGTTGTGGTGGGCGGTCTTCTCTTCGTTGCTTTCAAACTTTTCGTCCTGCCCGTTCTCTACGTAGCCCAGCAGGAAGATGTAGTCGCGACTTTCGCCCGGTTGCAACTCTGCCTCGATGTAATGCGAAGCCACGGGACTCCAACCGTGAGCTATGCTGTTGCCGGCCTTGCCTTCGCTCACTTTTTCGGGCAGGCTGAATTCGTTGTACAGTCCGATAAACGTTTCGCGATCGGTGTCGAAACCGTCGACGGGAGCATTGACGCTATAAAAAGCATAGTGGTTGCGGCGTTCTTTGTACTCCGTTTTATGATAGATGACCGAGCCGTCTACCTCCACCTCTCCGGTGGAGAAGTTGCGCTGGAAGTTCTCCATGTCTGTGGCCGCATTCCATAAGCACCATTCGGCAAAGGAGAACAGTTTGATGTGCTTGGTCTCTTGGGTGAGGTTTTTCAGTGTCAGCTTTTGCACCTCTCCCCATGTCTTGAGGGGGACGAAGAACAACAGGCCGGCTTCGATGCCGTTTTTTGCTCCCCTGATGCGGGTATAGCTCATGCCGTGGCGGCATTCGTAGCTGTCGAGCGGTGTTTTGCAAGGTTTCCATCCCGGCGACCATACGGTGCCGCCGTCGTTGATGTAGAAGTAACGCCCGCCGTTATCCATCGGCACACTGTTGTAGCGGTAGCGGGTGATGCGGCGGAACTTGGCATCTTTGTAGAAAGAATAGCCGCCGGCAGTGTTGGAGATGAGCGAGAAGAAATCCTCGTTGCCCAAATAGTTGATCCATGGCCAGGGAGTCTTGGGGTCGGTGATGACGTATTCGCGGTTCTGGTCGTCGAAATATCCGAATCTTTTGTTTTCCATACGTTTGCGGTAGGGGTTGATGAAACAATCTGTGTGCCTTTAAATCCTGTTTGCCGTTTCCTCCGGAAGCAGACGCAAACCAATGCCGGACAAAGCCCCGGCAGGCTCTTGTGCTTTCCGGGAGGTAAAGCGGTTCAAATTTATAAACTTTTCTCCGATTGCCCCAAGTTGCCGGAGGGCTTTTTCCGGCTTCAAGAGCTTCTGTATCAGAAAAAGATAAAAAAATACAGACGAATCCGGCAGGGTTGCTCTATCTTTGCGATAGACCAACCCTATACCACCTCCGTATCTGCTCCGTACTTATAGGATACGGAGGTGGCAGGGAGGTGATATGGGCCGGCTTCGAAAATCTCCCTGAGAATGTTCCGGAACGATGTCTATTGGGAGAACTTTAAATAGAAATGACCGCTATGGGACACTTGTTTGCCTTGCTGATGCTTTGCGCTGCTTCACTCTCTCTTTCCGCCCAATCCGTTCGCGAACGCATATTGCTGGACGACGGCTGGCAGTTTGCTTTCGGCAATGCCGCTTCTTCGCAGAAGGATTTCGGTTGCGGAACGGAATATTTCAACTATCTGACAAAAGCGGCTTCTATCCATAATGAAGGCCCTTATTCTTTGAAGTTCGATGCCGCCAAATGGGGTGTGGAATGGAAGAGTGTCGACCTGCCGCACGATTGGGTGGTGGACTTGCCTTATGCGGCCGAAGCCAGCCACAGCCACGGTTATAAGACGGTGGGTTATAAATATCCCGAAACCAGCGTGGGGTGGTATCGGAAGACCATCACCATTCCCGAAGAAGACCTTGGAAAGCATCTCTATCTTCAGTTCGACGGCATTTTCCGTGATGCCCGTGTCTGGATAAACGGCTTCTATCTGGGACACGAGCCGAGCGGTTATGCCACACAGACGTATGACATCACGGAATACCTGAACTATGGCGGTGAGAATCTGATAACCGTCCGCGCCGACGCTACGCTCGAAGAGGGGTGGTTTTATGAAGGGGCGGGCATCTACCGGCATGTGTGGCTCAACAAAACGGCTCCTTTGCATGTGGCTCCTTTCGGGACGTTTGTGCATAGCAAGCTTTCTCCCGCTTTTGACAAGGCCGTGCTGACGATAGAAACAACGGTGGAGAATTCAGGAATAGAAGCGGGAACATATCGCCTTTGCCACGTCCTTCAAGATGCCGAAGGCAAGGAAGTTGCGCGTTGTGAAACCGATGGAGGGCAGGTGTTGCCAAAGGAGCGGAAGCTCAGCATAGGCAAGATGGAATTGGATAACCCCGCCCTTTGGAGTGTGGATACACCTTATTTATATACATTGCAGACAGAGGTGTATCAGAATGGCCGTCAGGTAGATGCGTTCGTCACTGCAACCGGCATTCGCGAGGTGCGTTTCGATGCCGACAAAGGCTTTCTTCTCAACGGTGAGCCTTTGAAGCTGAAAGGCGTGAATATGCACCAAGACCATCCCGGAGTGGGAACGGGGCTTCCCGATGCCTTGCAGGTGTACCGCCTCAGGCAGTTGAAGGCTTTGGGATGCAACGCCTATCGTTCGTCCCACAATCCGATGACACCCGAAATGCTGGACGCTTGTGACAGGATGGGCATTCTTGTCATTGAGGAGAACCGCCTGACGGGAGTCAACGAAGAACACATCCGCCTGTTGAGGCGCATGATGGAGCGCGACCGCAACCATCCTTGCATCATCCTTTGGAGCGTGGGCAACGAAGAGTGGGGCATCGAGTGGGAAGAGAGCGGAACACGCATTGCGGCTTCAATGCGTGAGTATTGCCACCGCTTCGACCCTACGCGCCCGATGACGGTTGCATCGAGCAGCGGCCCCTCTGTTCTGATTCCCGCCGATGTGGCCGGTTACAATTATATCCTCCAACATCCCGTGGATCAGCACCGCAAGGACTATCCGCAACGGCGGGCGCTCGGTTCGGAAGAAACCACGGGTTGCGGCACGCGAGGCATCTATTTCGATGCTCACGACCGAGGGCACATGGTGGCCCATAACCGCAGGCCCAACGGGCCGGACAGCCTGCTGAATTGCATTGGACGAGGCTGGAAGTTCTACGACGAACGTCCATATCTGGCCGGTCTTTTCTATTGGACAGGGTTCGACTATCGCGGAGAGCCTAATCCTATGAAGTTTCCGGCCACGGGGTCGCAGTTCGGCCTGTTGGATTACTGCGGATTCCCCAAAGATGAAGCCTACTATCTGAAATCTTGGTGGACGGACGAACCGGTATTGCACATTCTGCCCCACTGGAATCTGCACGGACATGAGGGGGATAGTATCGACGTGTGGGTATATAGCAACTGCGATGAAGTGGAACTGGTTGTGAACGGCAAAAATCTGGGACGCAAACCGATGGAGAAGAATGGATACCTTGCTTGGAAGACCGTTTATCGTCCCGGTGCGGTGAAAGCCGTGGGCTACAAAAACGGCAGGAAGATGTTGGCAGAAAAGGTTGAAACTACCGGTGTAGCGACTTGCGTTTCCGTTGCGGCCGACCGTACGGTTATCCGGGCAGATAAACGGGATGTGGCCGTTATTCGTGCGGAGTTGCAGGACAGGAAGAAACGTTTTGTGCCCACTGCCTGTGATGAGTTGACGATTACCGTTGCCGGTCCGGTACGCATTCTTGGTGTGGGCAATGGCGACCCTGCCTATCAGGCTGCGGAACGTCCTATGGATGCTTCTGCCCGTACTTTTCAGGTGAAGGCCTTTAACGGGCTTGCCCAAATTCTGCTGCAAAGTACCGGCGAGGCGGGAGAAGCCGTGTTGACAGTCGGTGCGGAGCATATACCTGCCGCATCCTTCGTGCTGAAGGTGCAGGAATAAGCGGAAATTGAGAGGAATGTCGCATGAAGATATAACAAATTCTCCACCTGAAAGAAACAAATAATACTGTTCGGTATTGTATGTAATGGCTATCTTTGCAATACCTTAGATTTGTAATGGCAAGCGAGGGCCGGAATATAAATGATACAATATTAACCTGTAGTCATGATGGAGAACCAAAGTTATATAATGCGAGAGATTACGCCCCTATCCGAGCGTGATTGTTTTTACATAGCCGATCGGCATAAAACGGAATTCACTTATCCCATTCACTGCCATGCCGAGTATGAACTGAACTTCACGGAGCATGCCTCCGGTGTGCGCAGGGTAGTGGGCGATTCGGCTGAAATCATCGGGGATTATGATTTGGTACTGATAACCGGCAAAGAATTGGAGCATGTGTGGGAACAGCACGAATGTACTTCTACGGACATCCGGGAGATCACGATACAGTTCTCTTCAAATCTCTTCTTCGGAAACTTTGTCAATAAGAGTCAGTTTGACAGTATCCGTCAAATGCTGGAGCGTGCTCAATGTGGTCTTTGTTTCCCTATGCAAGCCATCATGAAAGTGTACAATTGGCTGGACAAACTGGCTTCTGAAGAGCAAGGGTTTTATGCGGTGATGAGTTTCTTGCGTATTCTCTACGAGCTGTCGCTGTATAGCGATGCGCGGATGTTGTCCTCGTCTTCCTTTGCCAAAATAGAGACTTTCTCCGATAGCCGTCGCGTGCAGAAAGTACAGAAGTATATTGCCGAGCATTATCAGGAAGAAGTACGGCTGAATACATTGGCAGATATGGTGGGTATGACACCCGTTTCCTTCAGTCGTTTCTTTAGGCTGCGTACCGGTAAGACGCTTTCTGACTATCTTATAGATTTCCGTTTGGGCTTTGCCACTCGTATGTTGGTCGATTCCACCCGCACTATTGCCGAGATTTGCTATGACTGCGGATTTAATAATCTTTCCAACTTCAACAGGATGTTCAAGCGAAAAAAAGGATGCTCTCCGAAAGAGTTTCGTGAAAATTATAGAAAGAAGAAGATGGTAATATGATAAAATAGTATCGTTTTCCTTTGTTGCAGACTACTATCTTTGCAATTGGAAAAATCTGATATTATGAAAAGAATTTATCTGTTTTTACTGTCTCTCTTCTGTGGGTTGACTATTATTGCGCAGATACGCGGCAATGAAATTCGTGTGGTGGTTTCACCCGATCGTACCGACTGGACTTATCGGCTGAATGAGAAGTGTACATTTACTGTCCGGGTGATAAAGGCCCGGAATCTTTTGTCTGATGTAAGGATCGACTACGAACTGGGGCCGGAGATGTATCCCACCGAGGCGAAAAAGAATGTGTTGCTGAAAGACGGCACACTGAAACTTCAGGGAGTGATGAAAACCTCCGGTTTCTTTCGTTGTAAAGTCAAAGCACATGTGGGCGGACGCACTTACGAAGGCATGGCGACTGCAGCTTATGCCCCCGAACAGTTACGGCCGGTTGCCGAACTCCCTGCCGACTTCCGCGATTATTGGGCAAATACCCTGAAGCAAGCGCGCAACACTCCGCTGGAGCCTGTGATGACTTTGCTTCCCGAACGTTGTACGATGACAGATAATGTCTATCAGGTGAGTTTTCGGACCAAAGAGTGGGGAGGCCGTTTTTACGGTATCCTCAGCATCCCTAAGAAAGAGGGGAAATATCCGGCATTGCTGCGTGTGCCCGGCGCCGGTGTGCGTCCCTATATGGGCGATACCTATACCGCCCCCGGAAAAGTGATAACACTGGAAGTAGGGATTCACGGCATTCCCGTGACGATGGAGCAATCGGTGTATGATGCGCTGGCAAGCGGCGCGTTGAATAATTACTGGGCTTTCTGTCGCGACAACAAAGATTCCTTTTACTATAACCGTGTGATTGTGGGCGTTTTGCGTGCAGTGGATTTTATATGCTCTCTGCCGCAGTATAACGGACAGGCTTTGGGTGTTACAGGTTCCAGCCAAGGAGGTGCTTTGTCCGTGATAGCTGCCGCTCTCGATTCACGTGTCACTTTTTTGGCCGCTGTTCATCCTGCTTTGTGCGACCATGAGGCTTCCCTCCAAAAACGTGCTTGTGGATGGCCTCATTATTTCTATTATGGAGGTGCTTCCGATGTGAAAGAACTCGAAACGGTTCGTTATTATGATACGGCGAATTTTGCCCGTTTGTTGACTGTGCCTGCTTGGTTCAGTTGGGGATATAATGATGATGTCTGTCCTCCTACCTCCATGTATGCCGCCTATAATGTGGTTTCGTCTCCGAAAGAACTCCATCCTTATCTCGAAACCGGTCATTACTGGTATCAGGAGCAGTGGGACGAGTGGCTGGAGTGGTTGAGGAAGAGACTTCTTGCATTATGATATTAATGATGCCTTAGCAATCTGTAAGAGAGGGTGAGAATGGGAAACAGATATAAAACAGAATCAATAGAAAGTGTATATGAATAAAAATAATCGCATGAAGAAGATAACTAATCAAGACAGCATTCATTCTTTTCTCTGTGAGAGAAGAATGAAACGAGGAGTAGGAGGAGCTTTGTCTTTTCTCTTTCTCCTGTTATTCTCGTGTACTCCCCGACATACGGAACATTCGTTTATTACGGTCAGTCCCGATGGGCAGTTTGTCCGCAACGGGAAGCCCTATTATTTCATAGGTGCCAACTTCTGGTACGGTGCCATTCTTGGCTCGGAAGGTGAAGGCGGAAATCGAGAACGTTTGCACAAAGAACTGGACTTCCTGAAGAGCATCGGCGTCAACAATCTTCGTGTATTGGTAGGCGCGGATGGAGAAAATGGTGTGAAGACACGCGTGGAGCCTTCTTTGCAAACAGCTCCCGGCGTTTACAATGATACGATTTTAGCCGGATTGGATTATTTTATGAACGAGTTGCGCAAACGCGATATGACGGCCGTTCTTTATTTGAATAATTCGTGGGAATGGAGTGGCGGATATTCAGTTTATCTGCAATGGACGGGACATGGAAATGCAATAGTGCCTGCCATAGATGGATGGCCCGCCTATATGGAATATGTAAAGCAGTTTCCGCAGTCGGATAGTGCGAAGGCCTTGTTTGCCAATCACGTCAAGTATATTGTGACAAGGACAAATAGGTATAATCAGATAAGATATGTGGATGATTCCACTATCATGTCTTGGCAGATTGGCAACGAGCCTCGCGCTTTTGCCGATGAGAACAAAGAGGCATTTGCACGCTGGATGGCCGATGTGGCTGCACAAATCAAGTCGCTCGATCCGAACCACATGGTGTCTTCGGGCAGTGAAGGCTCATGGGGGTGCGAGAACGACATCGCACTTTTTGAGAAAATCCATGCAGACCCTAATATCAGTTACCTGAATATCCATGTTTGGCCGTATAACTGGGGATGGGTGAAAGCAGACAGTTTGGCGGAATTTCTTCCACGTGCCAAAGAGAATACCAAGAAATACATAGACGAACACATGATTGTTGCTCGACAACTCCGTAAACCGATAGTGCTTGAGGAATTCGGCTTTCCGCGCGACGGTTTTCGGTTCTCTAAAGAAGTGCCGACTACGGCACGTGACGAGTATTATCGTTATGTGTTCGGCCTCATCCGTCAAGACCGTGAAAGCGGCGGCCTGTTTGCCGGATGCAACTTCTGGGCATGGGGAGGTTTTGCCGAACAGAATCCCGGACATGTGTTTTGGGAAAAAGGAGATGACTATACCGGCGATCCGGCACAAGAGGAGCAAGGGCTGAACTCTGTTTTTGCTACGGATAGTACTATTGAAATAATCAAAGAAGAAAACCAAAAATTGAAATACAATGAAAAATAGTTGGATAATTGTCGTAGCGGTATGCTGGCTGATGCTCTTTATAGGATAAGGATATTCCATTGAAGTCATCAAGGCAATTCGTGCCATAGAGCCTGAGGCGGTTATTCTTGTGGGTAGTCCGCATTGGGATCAAGATATACATTTGGCTGCGGACGACCCTATCATCGGATACAAGAACATCATGTACACACTTCATTTTTATGCCAACACCCATGGACAATGGCTACGCGACAGGGCTGATTATGCCATGTCCAAGGGGCTTCCCGTTTTCGTTTCCGAATGTGCGGGTATGGAAGCCAGCGGAGATGGCCCTTTAAATCCTGAAGAATGGCGGAATTGGTTGGAATGGATGCAACGGCATTCCATCAGCTGGGTGGCGTGGTCTGTTTCCGATAAAGATGAAACTTGCTCCATGCTCTATCCTACGGCCTCTTCGGAAGGAAGCTGGGAAGAGAGGGATTTGAAAGAATGGGGGCATATGGTGCGTGATGAACTGAAGAAATGACGCTTGCCCGTTCACGCTAAATCAATCATTCCTTTGCTCTATTGCCAAGAACTTGCTTTGAAAAGACGGGTTTCGGCTATAACCGCTTTGTGTAAAGTGCCGGATGGGGCGTTTCTGAAAGTGAAATAATAACGGATGTTAAAGAAGTATCATTATGTGATAAAATAATGTCTGTTTGTCTCAGGCTGAAAATTTACATTTGTATTCGCGAAGGAAAGTGAAATAAAACTCATCATATACTGTTTAACGAACCATTAACAAAATGAAAAATGCCTATGAGAAAGGAATAATAAATATTCACCTGCCTTATTTAATAAGGACTATTTATTTCTCAAGAATAGTTTAACCTTATATAAAAACATTTGTTGCCGATGTGGCAACGCCAATTCATTAACTAAGAAAGATACAAGTATGAATTTTAATTTCAGAAAAACAGCGCTGCTCGTAGGGGTATGTTCGACTTTGGGATTCGGCTATACTCCACAACTTTTCGCCGAGTCGATTGATGTAATCGAAGCTGTGCAGCAAGCGAAAAAAATCACAGGTACTGTAACAGATGCAATGGGGCCGGTTGTCGGTGCCAATGTTTTGGAAAAAGGTACGACTAATGGTGTTATTACGGATATTGACGGCAAGTTTACATTGAATGTTCAGCCGGGAGCTGTTATTGTCGTTTCTTTTATCGGTTATCAATCACAAGAAATAGTGGTAGGTAATCAGGCTAACTTCGATATCCGGTTGAAAGAAGATTCCGAATTGTTGGACGAGGTAGTCGTGGTGGGTTACGGCGTACAGAAAAAGAAGCTGGTGACGGGTGCTACGGTTGAAGTGAAAGGAGAGGATATTGCAAAATTGAATACGACTCAGGCTTTGGGGGCTTTGCAGAGCCAGTCTCCCGGTGTGAATATTCAAGCTGTTTCCGGTCAGCCGGGTGATGGTTTTAAAGTAACCATTCGTGGTGCCGGTACGAATAGCGATACCAAACCCCTTTATATCATTGATGGCGTGGGAGGCGATATCAATAACCTGAACCCTGCCGACATTGAGCGTATAGACGTATTGAAGGATGCCGCTTCGTGTGCCATTTATGGTTCTGCCGCCGCCAATGGCGTAATCTTGGTGACAACCAAACAGGGCAAAGAAGGCAAAATTCAGGTAAGCTACGATGGTAATATCGGTTGGCAAAATGTCTATAAGTTGCCTGATATGCTGAATGCCAAACAGTATATGGAGATACAGAACTTGGTTCGTTTCAATAGTGGCGTGGATGCGCACGATTGGTCTCGGTTTGTAGATGCCGACTTGTTGGCTGCTTACCAAAGTGGTGCGAACGAGGGAACGAATTGGGTTGAGGCTATTCGCAACAAGAATGCCGTTACCACCAGCCATTCATTGAATATCACTTCCGGTACCGACCGCACCAAGTTTTCTTCCGGTGTGGGTTATCAATATCAAGATGGTGTATTTGGCAATATGGCGAAATCCGATTATCGTCGTTTCACTTTGCGCATGAATGCCGAGCATGTCGTTTACCGTAACGATGCGGGACTTGATGTAGTGAAGATCGGTCAGAATCTTTACTATCAGCACTCTCAAAGACAAGGCCTTGACAACGGAAATCAATATGGAAATATGTTGTCGAATATGTTGCGGGCCAACCCATTGATTCCTATTTATAACAAAGACGGTGCATACTTCGGTTATGAGGATTTGAAGAAATCGGGTAAGGAAGGCTGGTTTAATTTTAATTCTTACACAACCAATCCTATTGCTTCGATGATGAACGGACAAAGTGCCAATAATAAAAGTATCAGCTACGGGCTTAACGTTAGCGGTTGGTTGGAAATACAACCCGTCAAAGGGTTGACCTATCGCGGTCAGTTAAACTACAATCAAAGCTCATGGTCATGGCGCAGCTATCTTCCCGCTTACAAGCTGAATGATCAAGGCGATAGTCGTTCCATCGACCAAGCCACCAACCAGATAGGCCAAGGTTGGGGATGGAGCACCACCAATACGTTGAATTATAAGTTCAATATAGGCAGACACGATTTTGATGTATTGGCCGGAACCGAATACGGCGAATCGCGTCCCAACTACGGATTCTCATTGAATGCTACGGCCACTAATTCGGTATTTGGTGACTTGAAACACGCCTATATGAGTTTCATGAAGAACAATACGGCATTGGCTACCGTATCGGGAAGTCCGTATGGCGACTCTCGCGGTATGTCTTACTTTGGCCGTTTGAACTACAACTTCAACGAAACCTATATGTTCAGTGCCATTATCCGTGCCGACGGTTCTTCAATCTTCGCACCGGGCAAGCGTTGGGGCTACTTCCCCTCATTCTCTGCCGGATGGGTGGTTTCGAACGAAAAGTTTATGGAAAAAGCACAAGACTGGCTCAATTTCCTGAAGATTCGTGCCGGATGGGGACAAAACGGTAATAAGAATGCTGTTGATAACTTTGCTTATCAGGCAACATTCGGTTACAATGCAAAGACCAATTACTCGTTCGGAAATAATAAGGATGGTTATACTTCGGGTGCCGCTCCTACTCGTTTGGCCAATGCCGGTATAACTTGGGAAACTTCCGAACAGATTAATATGGGCCTCGACGCCCGTTTCTTGAACAGTCGTTTGGGCGTTACTTTCGATTGGTATCAAAAGACCACTAAAGATTTGTTACTGCTGGTTCCCGTAACACCCACTACCGGATTCTCGGAACAGCTGAAAAACGCAGGTACGGTTCGTAACCGTGGTGTAGAACTTGCTCTTAACTGGAATGACCATGTGGGTAAAGACTTTACTTATGGTATAAACTGGAACATTGCCTACAACCAGAATGAGGTGACCAAAGTAAATAGTACCCGCAAGTATAACAATGGAGGTCTTGACAATCTTGCGCAAGGAACCGGCTATATGGCACGCTTCGAGGAAGGACATCCCATAGGTTACTTCTGGGGTTATAAGACCGACGGTGTTATTCAGAATCAAGAAGATTTGGCTGCATACGTAGCAGGATTGAAAGATAAAAACGCTGCCAACTCGCTGCAAGGTAATACGTTGAAACCCGGTGACCTGAAATTTGTGGATGTGAATGGAGACGGTGTTATCAATGCCGACGACAAGACCGATTTGGGTAATCCTCATCCCGATGTGACGATGGGACTCAGCCTTAACTTCGGATACAAGGGCTTCGACCTCTCTGTGACAAGTTTCGCTGCATTGGGACAACAAGTGGCCCGTTCTTATCGTAAGTTCACCGACGGCGAACAAGAAAATTACACCACCGAGGTTTATCAGTATTGGAATGGCGAGGGTACTTCAAATAGATATCCTTTGCTGGCCCGTATGAATGAAGGCGTGAATTGGCAGTCTATTTCTGACATTTACGTGGAAAATGCAGACTACTTCCGATTGCAAAATCTGACTTTGGGTTACGACTTTAAGCGTATTTGGAAGAATTGTCCGTTCCAGCAGCTACGGGTGTATGCTGCAGCGCAAAACCTCTTCACCATTACCGGCTATAAGGGAATGGATCCGGAGAACGGCCGTGCTCTTAGCAGCAAAGAACCTTGGCTGACCGGTGTCGATGTAGGCAACTATCCTACTCCTCGTACCTATATGTTTGGTGTTAATGTTAAATTCTAAAACTGATTATATATGAAAAATATAACCTACTTATTCGCTTCGGCTTGTGTTGCACTTGGATTGGCCTCTTGCGACATCGACAATGTGGAGAATATGGGTGAGCTTTCCACAGAGAACTTCCCCGTGTCCGAAGCCGACGGTATTGCAGCCTTGGCAGGTGTCTATCAAAACTTGAATGCCACGCATGCGTATCCGCAGGAGTCATTTATATACTATGCGCAACTGGCCAGCGACGATGCGCTTGGCGGTGGCGGAACCAATGATAAACTGATGCAGGCCATGGACTTGATTACGAACTATAATGCCGACATGACTAACAATTTCTGGGTGTTGCGTTATGAAGGTATTAACCGGGCTAACACATTGATTACTGCTTTGCCGAACACGGCTATGGATGAAGAGATAAAGAAGCAATTCCTGGGTGAGGCCCTCTTCCTGCGCGCTTACTATCACTTCGATTTGGCAAGCATGTATGGCAATGTGCCTTTGATGACTGTTCCTTCAGGCGAACTGGTGACACAAGGTGATGTGGCGGTACTTTACGGACAGATGTTGCAGGATTTGCGTGATGCCGTTGAGATGATGTCTGCCACACGTAAGACTGACGGGCACGTAGACAAGTACACGGCAGAGGCTTTGATGGCTCGTATTTTCTTATTCTACACCGGTATGTACGGCAACGGAACTGATATGGCCGCTTTGACCAGCACTACTTACAAACCGCTTACTTCAGTGGCATTGCCCGATGGCACGACGCTGACCAAAGAGAACGTTATAGCCTATGTAGACGATTGTGTGAACAACTCCGGTTATGAACTTGTATCCGATTTCCGCAACCTCTGGGCTTATACCAACCGCTATACGGTGGAAGATTATAATTATACCAAGGGGAAAGGTCTGAAATGGGCAGAGGACGATAATGCCGCTAATCCCGAATCGATGTTCGCCATCAAGTTCAATAAGTTGGCCGACTGGCAAACTACCATCGGTTATGGCAACGGTGTTGCTCTGCACATGGGTGTGCGCGGTGGTCAGTCTTATGATAAGACTTTCCCCTTCGGGCAAGGTTGGGGGGCAGGCCCTGTGGCTCCCAATTTGGTGAACGACTGGAAAAGTGCCGACCGTGATGAGAAAGATATCCGTCGCGAAGCCACTATTGTGGATTGGTCGAAAAGCACCACTTATGTAAAGGGCGGTTGGGCAGACTTCGTGCAGGAAACCGACTATTATTCTAAGAAGTGGTCGCCGATTTCTGCTATAAACGATGGTTCGCAGGAGAATTTGATTCCGGTAAAAGACAATCCGTATGTGTGCTGCTTTGAGAATCTGATGTATGGTGCTTCGGGATGGACTCAAGGAGCCAACAATATGCAGCTTAACAACATCCATGACTTGGTTTTGATTCGCTTTGCCGATGTATTGTTGATGCAGAGTGAGCTGAAAGAGGATGTGGCGGGCATCAATCGCGTGCGTGCACGGGCCGGACTCGCCCCCATTGCTTCTTACTCGCTCGAAGCCTTGCAGAACGAACGTCGTTGGGAATTGGCTCTCGAGGGTATTCGCTGGAATGATATCCGTCGCTGGCATATTGCAGCCGAGGCACTTTCCAAACAAGACAATCAGCCGGTTTATTATTGCGGTCAGCCCGATAGGAATACGGCTCACAATGGAGGATATGCGGTTCGTTATAAGGCTACGGCCGGTTTCCAAAAGATGCCCGAAAGCCAAGTTGCCATCGGAAGCGTTGTGCAGAATGAGGGTTGGACGGGTGCCGATAGCGAGTACACCGGATGGAAATAGAACCCGACCGAATGTTTAATCTTAATAAGCAATTTACGATATGAAAAAGATATTATTTGCAGCTCCGTTGTTGTCTTTGTTCTTTGCTGCCTGCGACCCGATAGTGGACGAGATAGGAAAGAACAGCAATATAACCGCTGAAGAATTAACCAATTCATTTACTATCTCTGCCAAGAGCGAGGGGAATAACAACTTGACGTTCAATGTTTCTCCCACCCGTTATGTAAAGGTTTACGATGCGAGCACCGATATCTGTGTGGCTATGGGCACTGCACCTACTTGCCAGATTGTGCCTCCTGCGCGCAGCCTTGATTTCTATATCACTACGATGAATCAGGACGGCTCCATTACGAAATCCGAAACGAAAAGCATCAATGTGAAGGAATTTACCGACCTGCCGGCCATCTTTAATGACATCTTTGGCGATGGAAACGGCGGGTTTACCACCCATACATGGGTATGGGATGATACTGCCGGCGATGGCGTATGGGGTAATGGCGGTTATCTGCAAAATAGCGGCCCCAGCTGGTGGGTTGTTCAGTTGAAAGACATTGATGAACAGGCCGCAGGTAAAGGTTTACCAAAAGACGGCAAGGACGGCTGGATGAAGATCAGCCTGACCGGAGTAGAGATGAGCCGTGGTGACAAAGGTTCCGTCAAAGTGAGTGAGGACGTGATTAAGGCCGGTTGGGACAAAGGTACCATGACTTTCAGCGGCACTTATCCTTTGATGGGGATTATGGTAAACCATGGAAACGCTCCCCAGTATGTTTATCAGATACTGAAAGCCGATGGCGAACATCTCAGGCTTTGTGCCGGCGAGCCGGGAGCCGGAGATTGGGGAACTGCTTGGTTCTGGAACTTCAAGAGAAAGTAGTCAGAAGAGAGAACTGTCAATCGGACTATTTCTGTGCAAGCACTTGTCGTTACACTCGTCCTATGGTCGTTCGTGGCACTTGGCGTTTGCAGAAGAAAAATCGAATGATACATGTGTTTTATGGTTAAAACAGGAAAGGGTGAGTCGTGAGATTCACCTTTTCACTTCTTTTCCGGAATTTTCTTCTCTCTATGGAATATTGGCTATTATTGGTGTCCGCTAAATTTTCAAACGTATGCCGACAGTCCCTGCAAAGCCGGTGAATAGATGCAGCCATTCTTTATTATAAAAGTAAGCGCCAACCTCCCATGATAAATCTGAATTAATCCGGTAGCCGAGAGATGGGCATCTTGGAGAACCTACTGTTTCGTAACCCGGTTCACGATGCATGTCGACAGATACTGCAAATACCGAGCCTATGCACTTTTAAGTCTCAGCGACCCCTATATGGATTGATGCGCTGGATATAAGGAATAAAGTTGTTGGAATCAAAGAAAAAAACTGCGCGAGGCAAGCAGTAAACTTGTTTGCAACTTGAATCAATCTCTGTTCGCGCCGTGCGAACATAAAAACGCAACCTGCGGATAAACATTCGCACCGTGCGAACAGATATTCGTGCCGTGCGAACAGACATTCGGGAATAAAAGAGCAGCAGGGCTGAAAAGTGAAGTTGTGGGCTTATCGGCTTACTTGGACGCATTTAAACGCCGTGATGCATTGAAGAAAAAGTAGAATGTCACGTGAATATCCGGAAAAAGTTTTAGCAGGCAGTAATAATTGGCTATATTTGTAGGTAAATAACATTGAATCAACTATATGAAATATACCTCATACACTTATCCTTCCGGTAGGGCCGAAGTATCTGCATTTGTTGTAGATGGCGGAGTGACAGAATATCACGTGATGATACATGCCATCGAGCCGAAGCAGACTTATTGCGAGCAGATGAATGCTGTGCTGGATACGTATGCTGTTTTAGTGAAGAATGAGTTGCCCGGTGCCATAGCCGTATTCAAAAGATTCTTCTTGAGCGACACTGCCAATCAGTCGGAGCTGTTGCTCACTACTATGGCGGAAACCTCCGATTGCGCCTTGTCTGTGGTGGAGCAACCGCCGTTGGGGGGAACTAAAATTGCTTTGTGGGCGTATCTGCAAACCAATGTGCAGACCAAAGTGTTGTCGAACGGACTTTATGAAGTAAGGTACGGCGCATACCGTCAACTATGGATGGGAGGCAGCTTTAACCGTGCAGCCAATTCGGAATATCAGACGCGGTTGCTGTTCAATGATTATGTCATGCAGTTGATGGAGCAAGGTTGTTCTTTGGCTGATAACTGCTTGCGTACTTGGATATTTGTGCAGAATGTAGATTGCAACTATGCCGGCGTGGTCAAGGCGCGCAATGAAGTATTCGCTACTCAGAACCTGACGGAAAAGACACACTACATTGCCAGCACCGGTATCGGCGGGCGGCATGCCGACCCGAAAATATTGGTGATGCTCGATGCTTTTGCCATAGAGGGATTGAAGCCCGGACAAATCAAGTATTTGTATGCCCGTACCCACCTCAGCCCCACTTACGAATATGGGGTCAGCTTTGAACGAGGCACGGCTGTGGATTATGAAGGCCGCAGGTTGGTGCTCATTTCCGGCACGGCAAGCATTAACAACCGTGGAGAAATAGTGCATGCCGGTGATGTTCGTCGGCAGACGGAGCGGATGTGGGAAAATGTGGAAGCCTTGTTGAAAGAGGCCGGTTGTTCCTTTGAGGATTTGGGGCATATCATTGTTTATCTGCGCGATATGGCCGATTATACCGTGGTGAAAGAAATGTTCGACATGCGTTTCCCTAATGTGCCGAGAATGATTACGCTGGCTCCCGTCTGCCGCCCGGGATGGCTGGTCGAGATGGAATGTATGGCGGTAAGAAAACTTTAATCCGGATGATATGATGAAACTGTGTTTTCGATTTCTTTTGTGTATAGGATGCCTGTTAGGAGCCGGTTGTGGAGATACCAAACATGGCTATGTGATTGAAGGTACATTGCCTTCGGTGAAGTACGATGGCGAATGGATATATCTCGTACCTATGGAGAATGCTCCGGGACGGGTAGACTCCGTAAAAATAGCCAACGCCTCTTTCTCCTTCTCCGGACAAGGAGAGGAAATGAAGGTATTGCGCGTACGGCCTCTTTTGCGTATCGACATACAAGAGTTATTGGTAGTGACAGAACCGGGTACGATATACGTGACGGCTGATACACTCGGTTCTGTGGCTGGGACGCCGCAGAACGATGCGCTGCAAAGATGGAAGGAAGAGAGGGAAAAGATGCAAATGGACTATCGCCTTATTCGGAAGAGGTTGCCGGCAGCTACCGGAGAAGATTCGTTACAAATGGTACGGCGCTGTGATAGTTTAAGGGAACAGGAACGGGAGATGAATTTCCTCTTCTTGGAAGAACAAGGAAACAATACGTTGGGGAGATTCATGCAAAACTTTTTGCGAAGTACCTTGACGGAAGAGCAACAAAAACGATTGGATGAAAGTCTTCGGTAAAAAATATATGGCAGCAAGTATCTGGAAGATCGGACTGTCGATCCTTTTCGGTGCGATGGTATTTCTTTTCTGGCGATACGTTTATCCTGCCCACCTTTCCTATCAGGAGCAGTTTCAGCTCTTCTTGTTCGATATGGATTATTGGCAGGAACGGATGGCTGTGCCGGGCGGACCGGCCGACTATGTCGCCGAATATTTGACGCAGTTCTATTATTATATAGAGGCAGGTGCCTGTATTCTGGCTTTTCTGTATGTGCTGTTGCAGCGCTTGGTTTGGGCATTGGCAAAGGAACAAGGAACGGCCGATGTCTATTATCCGCTCAGCTTCTTGCCCGTTGTTGTTTTGTGGCATTTCATGGGTGACGAAAATGTGATGCTCTCATTTGTGGTGGCTTTATTGCTTACGTTGGTTGCATGCTATTCTTATGCTCGTTTGAAAGGTAGGAAGGGGCGCATAGCTTATGTTCTGGTAGTTCTTCCATTGCTCTATTGGGCAGCCGGGGCAGTTCATTTCATCTTTATGAGTTGGGTGATGATGCGTGAGCTCTGTCCGAACTCTGAAAACAGGCATCTCCGGATCGGTATGGGTGTGATTCCGGGAATTGGATTGTGGGGAGTGGCTTGTCCGTTGTTGGCAAGTATCTGGGCACAGTATCCCATATCCCGATTGATGACAGGTATCGGTTATTACCGTTTTCCGGCTGTCATACCTTGGGCGGGGATAGGCTTTGCCTTTCTACTGGTTCTTATGCCTTTCCTATTGGCTGCTCTCCCTGTGCCGAAGAAACGGATGTTATATGGCGGGGTGCAGTCGGTATTGGTGGCTTTGTTCGGCTATTACTTTGTTGCCGCCGGTTGTGATATGGACAAGGAAGAAGCGATGAGATACGACCAGTTGGTGCGTAACAAACAGTGGCGGGAGGTTGTAGAGACGGCTGAAAAGAAATCGCCTACCTCGCCTTTTGCCGTAACCTGCCTGAATCTTGCTTTGGCAAAGACCGGACAGATGGGAGACCGTATGTTTGAGTTCTACCAGAACGGTACGGAAGGGCTGTTGCCGGAATTTCAGCGTGACTTCACTTCTCCATTGCCCACCGGTGAGGCATATTATCATTTAGGAATGATCAATACGGCTCAACGTCATGCTTTCGAAGCAATGGAAGCGATACCCAACTTCAATAAGAGCGGGCGTTGCTACAAGCGCTTGGCGGAAACGAACCTGATTAACGGGCAGTATGAGGTTGCTGCCAAATATTTGCGGGCATTGAGAAAAACGCTCTTTTATAGGGAGTGGGCGGAAGATGCCATGACCTACCTTTATAATGAAGAGAGAATCAATGCTCATAAAGAATGGGGCTGGCTGAGGCAGATACGATATACGGAAGACTTTTTGTTCAGTAACCGGGAGATAGACGTTATGTTGGGACTGTTGTATCAACAGAATCATCGTAACCGGATGGCTTTTGAGTATATGCTGGCATACGTGTTGCAACAGCGCGATTTGGAACGGTTCATGAAATATTATCCTCTGGGCAGGGATGCCGGTTATGACCATATTCCCCGCAGCTACCAAGAAGCGTTGGTATATGTATGGACGCAGACGCACAAAAACTTTCAAGGGATGCCTTGGAGCATCTCGCCCGGAGTGATACAGAGCGTAACCGACTTTGCGCGCATATATACTTCCCAACAGAATGTCCGGCAACTTTTGCAGGCACGTTTCGGCAATACATACTGGAATTATTTGTTATTAAAGGAATAGAACGGAGATGAGAAGAGTAATTGCTTACATAACAACCATATTGTGGTTTGCCGCTTGCAGTAACCCGGTGACCAATCCGGAAAAGGTGGATGCATGGCCGGTCATTTATCCCGACTACATCGGTGTGACTGTCCCTGCAACCATTGCTCCCATGAACTTCGATTGTATCGGTGGAGAGCATGAGCGTGTGGATGTGACGGTGGCCGGAGGGAAATCGGGAAGAATACATATCAATGGTAAAAAAGTATCATTCTCGCAAGACGAATGGCGGGCTCTTTTGGAAGCAAACAAGGGAGACAGCCTTTTGTTTACGGTATGTATCAGGCAAGGAGGAATATGGAGGCAGTACCGCCCTTTCCCCATGTATGTCAGTCCTTATCCGATAGATTATGGAGTGGTATATCGTAAGTTGGCGCCGGGCTATGAGGTGTATAGCAAGATGGGCATTTACGAGCGCAATCTTTCATCTTTCGACGAGCGTCCTTTGCTGGAGAATACAATGGTAACCGGGATGTGCCTGAATTGCCATGCTTTCAATAAAACCAATCCCGATTATTTGAGCCTGCACATTCGCGGAAAGAATGGCGGAACCTTGATGCAGATTGATGGAAAACGCGAAATGCTGAATACGAAAACGGACTCTACGCTTTCGGCGTGCGTATATCCTTATTGGCATCCCGGCGGGAAGTATATCGCTTATTCGGTCAACAATACGCGTCAATCGTTTCATACGGTGAAAGAGGAGCGTGTGGAAGTTCTCGACTTGGCATCGGACGTACTGGTGTATCATCCGGAAACACACGAGCTTTTGCGTTCTCCTCTGTTGCAGAAAAAAGAGGTCTTCGAGACATTTCCCGTGTTTTCCTCGGATGGACGTAAACTTTATTTCTGTGCTGCGGAGGCCAGACAGATACCGGCAGAATACAAAGAGATACGCTACAACCTGTGCAGCATCGGTTTTAATCCCGAAGACGGGACATTCGGCGAACGGGTGGATACGCTGGTGAATGCGGCGGCAATGAAAAAAAGTATCTCTTTCCCAAGACCTTCGTACGACGGAAAGTATATCATGTTTACCTTGTCGGATTACGGTAACTTTTCAATCTGGCACAAAGAAGCCGACCTATGGCTGCTGGATTTGCAAGATGGTGCAGTGCGCCCGATAAGAGAGGTAAACAGCAATGATACGGAGAGTTTTCATAATTGGAGCAGTAATTCGCGCTGGTTTGTGTTCAGTAGCCGCAGAGGGGATGGGCTTTATACCCGCCTTTATCTGGCAAGCATGGACGAGAACGGGATGATAAGCAAACCTTTCTTGCTGCCTCAAAAGAATCCGTGGGAATACTATGACCGTTTGGCCTATTCGTACAATGTACCCGATTTCACCTGCGAACCCGTGAAGCTGGAACGTCGGAAAGTGGAGCGGGAGATTGTTTCTGCAAAGCGTGTTCCGGTAAGAGTGAGGCATTAAGATTTCCAGTGCTTTACGCTTGTGCAGTTGTGTGCTTACAGTGGGGAAGGTATATGCCCGCACTTCAGCAGGCATAAGCCCACACCTTAGCAGGCATAAGCCCGCACTTCAGGAGGCATAAGCCCACACCTCAGGGAAGGTAAGCCCGCACCTTAAGGAAGCTACCCTTGCACTTTAAGAGAGGTAAATCTTGAGTTTACCTGAGTTCGGAATAAGAAGCAGGTCGATAACCTCACCCGGCGACTTGTATTTTAAAATCAAATCCCATTGTTTATCGGACGTTTAATCCTGCACTGTCAGACACTTGTGTCTGACGGCTTGAACACTTGCCTCTGTCACGACAAAGGCTTGCGGCTGTCAAAACAGGGGGAGGGCGGTCGGTGTAAAAGGCTCTCTTCTGCCTGACCACTGTAAGCCACTGCATTCAAAAAATATCCGCCCGATAGGATGCAGCCCCTCGTCTTTAGGAAAAAGGAACCGCCTATCCCTGATTCAGGTTGGGTATATAAATCGCGGACAAGCTTTTCATACTGACCCCATTGTTTCGTATATCGATTATTCGTCGGGGAAATATAGCAAAGAGATAAAATTGTATCATTTTCTCTTACTGCAATCTGTTATCTTTGCACTAAAGATTCAAATGTTATACCTATTGCAATACAAGATAGAAAAACATGGATATGAAAAAACTGAAATTTGCTGCAATGCTTCTTACCGCAGGCATGTTTGCCGCTTGCGGCCCTTCTTCCAAAAAACAAGCGATGAACGAAGAGGCTGCTTCCGCACGTACTCCCGAAACAGAAAAATTACTGGCTAATTTGAAGAAAACCTCTTTAAGAGGCATCATGTTCGGCCATCATGATGATACGGTCTACGGCATCGGCTGGGAGGGCGACGAAGGTCGTTCGGATGTAAAGAGTGTGTGCGGCGATTATCCGGCCGTCATCAGTTTTGATTTGGGAGAATTGGAACTGGGAAATGAAAGCAATCTGGATAAAGTTTCCTTTGAAAAAATCAGAAAAGAGATTGTCAATCAATATCGGCGAGGTGGATTGGTGTCGCTCAGTTGGCATGCGCGTAATCCTAAGACCGGAGGCGATGCTTGGGATGTTTCGGATAAAACGGTAGTAAAGTCCATTTTGCCGGGAGGAGAGAATCACCGGAAATTTGCTGCTTGGCTGGATGGAGTGGCAAGTTTTCTCAATTCGCTGCAAACAGATGAAGGAACCAAAGTGCCTGTTCTTTTCCGTCCGTGGCATGAACATACCGGAAGCTGGTTCTGGTGGGGAGAAAACTTATGCACACCCGAAGAATACAAGGTTTTGTGGCATATGACGGCAGACAGCTTGCGGGCAAAAGGGGTGAACAATGCGCTATATGCCTACTCTCCGGGTGCAGAGCCCGAAGATACGGCACAATATCTGAAGCGTTATCCGGGAGATGAACTGATCGACGTCGTAGGTTTCGATACATATCAGTTTGACCGTGATGTGTTTTTGGCCGGATTGAACAGGGTGCTTGCCGTTACAGACACAGTGGCCAAAGCACACGATAAGGTGATTGCTGTGACCGAAATAGGGTATGAAGGCATTCCCGATGCGAGATGGTGGACGGGAACCCTGCTCCCTGCATTGGAGAAATATCCGGTGGCTTATGTACTGGTGTGGCGTAATGCCCGTGAGAAGACGACGCACTATTATGCCCCCTATCCGGGGCAAACGTCGGCCGAAGATTTTGTGGAATTTTACAACAATCCCAAAACCCTGTTTTCGGCAGATGTCAATCTGTATCAATGAAGCCCCATGGCAAATAACCGAATAAAAAATATATAAACTTGATAATAGAGATGGATGTTTTTAAGAAAAAAGTAGAGGAGCTTTTTCAGAAGCATGAAGAGTTAATCACAAGGAAGAATGTGGCGATAGAAGGCGGAAATGGTATCTTCACCAGATATGAATACCCGGTAGTGACGGCGGCTCATACGCCCGTGTTTTGGCGTTATGATTTGGATGAGGTTTCCAATCCGTATTTGATGGAGCGCATCGGCATGAATGCCACGATGAATTCGGGTGCCATCAAGTGGAACGGGAAGTATCTGTTGATGGTGCGTGTGGAAGGCGCTGACCGTAAATCTTTCTTCGCTGTGGCCGAGAGCCCTAACGGCATTGATAATTTCCGTTTCTGGGACTATCCCGTCACAATGCCTGAAGACGTGATTCCGGCAACGAATATTTACGATATGCGTCTCACGGCTCATGAAGACGGATGGATTTATGGTCTCTTTTGTGCCGAACGCCACGACAGCAAGGCACCTGCCGGCGATTTGTCGTCGGCCACGGCCACGGCTGCCATTGCCCGCACCAAGGACTTGAAAAACTGGGAACGGTTGCCCGACCTGAAGACCAAGAGCCAGCAGCGCAACGTGGTGTTGCATCCTGAGTTTGTGCAGGGCAAGTATGCTCTTTATACCCGTCCGCAAGATGGCTTCATCGATGCCGGAAGCGGTGGAGGAATTGGTTGGGCATTGGTGGATGATATAACCCGCGCCGAAGTAAAGGAGGAAAAGATAATAGACCAACGTTACTATCACACCGTCAAGGAGGTGAAGAATGGTGAAGGTCCGCATCCCATTAAAACCCCGAAAGGTTGGCTGCATCTGGCTCATGGAGTTCGCGGTTGCGCCGCCGGATTGCGTTATGTGCTTTACATGTATATGACATCTTTGGAAGACCCGACCAAGCTGATTGCTGCTCCTGCCGGTGCTTTTATGGTACCCGAGGGTGAGGAACGTATCGGTGACGTAAGCAATGTGCTTTTCACCAACGGATGGATTGCCGACGAAGATGGAAAGGTATTCATCTATTATGCTTCTTCCGATACCCGGATGCATGTGGCAACTTCTACCATCGACCGACTGGTAGATTATTGCATGAATACCCCTGCCGACGGTCTGTCTTCATCGGCATCAGTAGAGACTTTGAAGAAGCTTATAGATAAAAATCTTTTGAAAGGTATTAGACGTTAGAATTTAGACATAAGGCGTTAGAACCTCTGGGCTTTAAAGAATTGAGTTTTTAGAGGTCTAAATCTAACGCCTTATATCTCATCTAATGCCTTACGTCTAAAGTCTGACATCTTATATCTTACGTCTAAAAAACACTATGGTAACATTAAAAGAGAAAATCGGTTATGGCTTTGGAGACATGTCATCTTCCATGTTTTGGAAGATATTCTCCTATTATTTGCCGTTCTTCTATTCGAATATCTTTGGCTTGAGTCTGGCCGATGCGGGACTGCTCATGCTGGTGACACGCATTTGGGATGCTGTGTCGGACCCGATGATGGGTGTTATTGCCGACCGTACTCAAACGCGGTGGGGCAAGTATCGCCCTTATCTGTTGTGGGTTGCAGCGCCGTTTGCCGTGGCGGGTATCTTACTCTTTACGACTCCCGATATGGGTACGACGGGCAAGTTGATATGGGCTTATGTCACATACATCCTGATGATGACCGTATATACCGCTATCAATGTGCCTTATGGAGCTATGTTGGGGGTAATGACCGATGACTCGAATACGAAAACGGTTTTCTCTTCCTACCGCATGTTCTTTGCCTATGGAGGGAGTTTCATTGCGTTAGGGGCGTGGGAACCGTTGTGTAACTGGTTTAAGGGAATGAATTACAGCAATTCCACCAGTTGGCAATATGCCATGATTTGTATTGCAATGCTCTGCTTCTTGGGCTTTTTGCTCTGTTTCAGTATGACACGCGAGCACGTCAAGAACGTTGCTTCCAAGTCTGTGGGCAAGGATATCGGTTCTCTTCTCCGCAACTCCCCGTGGTGGATATTGAACGGTGCTGCCTTGCTTTCCAACCTCTTTAACACAGTGCGTGGCGCCACTGCTGCCTATTTCTTCAAGGATTATGTCAGCACCACGGCTTTCCTCGATTTCGGCATCTTCAATCTGATGCTTTATGCCGGACTGTTCCTCATGGTGGGCGAGGTGTGCAACATGATTGGTGTGGCGCTGGCTGTGCCCCTTTCGATGAAGTTTGGCAAGAAACCCGCCTATATCCTCTCGTTGGTTGGCTTGGTAGTGTTCAGCATACTCTTCTTCTTTGTTCCGAACAATGAAGCGGGGTGGTGGTTGATGATGGTTTTCCAAGTCCTCATATCCATCTGTACCGGTATCATCTCTCCGCTTGTATGGAGTATGTACGCCGATGTGGCGGACTATGCCGAGCAAAAGGATGGCACGGCATCTACGGGGCTGATATTCTCTTCAGGTTCTATGGCACAGAAGTTCGGAGGTGCATTTGCCGGTTGGGCGGTGATGGCCTTGCTGGCTCTTTTCGGTTATAATACAGCCGAAGACGCCGTGCAGACTCCCGAAGCTATGGACGGCCTGAAGTATTTGATGAGCTTTGTTCCTGCCGCTATTGCGGCACTCTCCATATTGGTGATGTTCATCTATCCGCTGAACAACACCCGGATGGCGGCCATTAATGCCGATTTGAAAGAAAGAAGAAAATAAATGCTTACCGAAATCATGGATGTAAAGAATATAAAGCAGGAGATGGCGAAGGAGTTGGTTTCGAACATCCTTCCCTTTTGGATGGAAAAGATGACGGACGAAGTGCATGGCGGTTTCTATGGACGCATCACCGGAATGGATGAACTGAAGCCCGAAGCAGAGAAAGGAGCAGTCTTGAATGCACGCATCCTATGGACTTTCTCGGCAGCCTATCGTTTGTTGAGAAAACCTGAATATCTGGAGGTAGCCACACGTGCCAAGCGTGTTATCATCGACCACTTCTACGACAGTGAGTTTGGTGGAGTCTATTGGTCGCTCGATAATGAAAACCGTCCGCTCGACACGAAGAAGCAGATTTATGCGTTAGGTTTTGCCATCTATGGCTTGAGCGAATATGCCCGTGCCACGGACGATAAAGAAGCATTGGACTATGCAATCCGTCTTTTTGGGAGCATTGAGAAGCACAGCTTTGATGCTTTGAAAAACGGTTATTGCGAGGCTTTGACTCGTGAGTGGGGTGAGATAGCCGACATGCGCCTGAGTGCCAAGGATGCGAACGAGTGTAAAACGATGAATACCCATCTGCATATTCTGGAACCTTACACAAACCTCTTCAGAGTGTGGAAGGACGCGCAGCTGGAGAAACAACTTCGTAATCTGATTTCTATTTTTGTAGATAAGATATTGAACATCAAGACCGGTCATCTTGATTTGTTTTTCAATGAAGATTGGGTGAGTAAGTATCGCATTGTATCTTATGGGCACGACATCGAGGCATCTTGGCTGATACATGAAGCAGCGCTTGTGCTCGGCGACAAGGAGGTGCTGGCAAAAGTAGAACCTTTAGTGGAATATATTGCAGCCGCTGCAGACGAAGGTCTGTTGTCCGACGGAAGTATGATCTACGAAACATTCTTGGACAAGAAGCAAGATGAGGCGGACCGCCATTGGTGGGTGCAGGCTGAGAACGTAGTAGGCCATGTAAACCTTTACCAGCATTTTGGTGACGAGGTTGCCATGCAGAAAGCACTCCGCTGCTGGGAGTTCATCAAAAAGAACCTGATTGATTACAAGAACGGAGAGTGGCATTGGAGCGTACGCATAGATGGTACGATAAACACCGATGATGATAAAGCCGGCTTCTGGAAATGTCCCTATCACAACGGACGGATGTGCATGGAAGTTATGGAACGTAACTTGTAAGCAGATGATTGAATAGTATTCTAAAATAAAAAAGACCGCCAAGAGTGGAAGCCTCCCAACAGTCTAAATCTTACTTGGTAGCGGGACCCGGGATTGAACCGGGGACCTCATGATTATGAATCATGCGCTCTAACCAGCTGAGCTATCCCGCCATCGTTTCTCGATTGCGGGTGCAAAGATAGAGCTTTTATTTAAAATGCCAAAACTTTTGTGGGATTTTTATCTCTTTTCTCTCGTCGGAGAGAGATTATATTATTATACTCTTTTTTAAAGGAGCTTTGTGGAACATTGTCAGTTGGTTACAGTTACAAGGGAGGATAAACCTAAATAAAATAGAGGATTTGTTTTTTGTAATTAGAAAAAAGTTTTTATCTTGGCTGGCGCAATAACAAAGACGAATATGCTATGGAAAGGAAAAAAATACATTTGGAGTTTCTTTTGAATGCGACTTCTAAAAGTATTCTTTGGGCAGCGATAAGTACTCCTACCGGTTTGGAGGGCTGGTTTGCCGATAGGGTTCAATCGGACGACAAAACTGTCAGCTTCTTTTGGGGGAAGACGGAAAAACGAGATGCAGAGATTGTGGCTGTGCGAGCCTATTCTTTTATTCGTTTTCGCTGGATGGATGATGAAAATGAGCGCGAGTTCTTTGAACTGAAAATGACCAATAATGAGTTGACTAACGATTTTGTTTTAGAAATAACCGACTTTGCAGCTGCAGACGAAGTAGCTGATTTGCGTGAATTATGGGAGTCTCAAGTAGATACCTTGCGTAGAACTTGCGGTTTTTAGTTAACTTTCGATTAAAAATTTCCCCCACTCCCTTTTTTATGCTACTTTTGTATTCCTATTGCATGAAACAAGTAAAATGTTGCGCATAAAAAAGTTAGATATATTTGTCCTGAAGAGTTTCTGCACACTCTTTATAGGGACTTTCTTCATCTGCCTTTTTATCTTCATGATGCAATTTTTGTGGAGATATGTGGATGAACTGATCGGGAAAGGCTTGGAGATGACTGTCATGGCACAGTTCTTCTTTTATTCAGCGCTGACCTTGGTTCCTGTTTCATTGCCGCTGGCTGTTCTGCTGGCTGCTCTTATCACTTTCGGTAATTTTGGAGAACGCTTTGAGCTGCTTGCCATGAAGGCGGCCGGCATTTCATTGTTGAAAATCATGCGGCCTCTGATCATCTTTATCGTATTTATTTGCTGTCTGTCTTTTTATTTCCAAAATGTGATAGGCCCTAAAGCTCAGACTGATTTAGGAACTTTGCTTATTTCTATGAAGCAGAAAGCGCCTGAGCTTGATATCCCTGAAGGAGTATTCTATGATGAAATAGATGGTTATAACCTGTATGTGAAACGGAAGAACCGTGACACGGGTATGTTGTATGATGTCCTTATATATAACTTTGAAAAGGGCTTTGAGAATGCCCAAATTATAAAAGCTGATTCGGGACGTTTGGAAATGACTGCTGATAAGAAACATTTGTATTTACACTTATATAGTGGCGAACAGTTTGAAAACCTGAAGTCGCAGAGCATGGATCAAAGAAATGTGCCTTATCGCCGGGAGGCTTTTCGTGAGAAACATGCAATAATTGAGTTTGACTCGGATTTTAATATGGTAGATGCCGGTATCATGAGCAATTACTCCAATAGTAAGAACATGAAGAAACTGCAGATGGACATTGATTCAATGCAAGTTCAGAATGACAGTCTGGCTCGTGTATATTACGAAGAGGCGATGCAGGGAACATATAGGGTTACGGCCGGTATGACTAAGGAAGATACATTGAAAATAGAAAAAGCTCATTTGGGTGAGTATAGTGTGGACAGTATATTCAATATGGCTACGTTAGTAGAGAAACAGAAGATCATATCTACAGCTATTGGTCGGGCCGAAGGTGCTGGAAGCGATTGGAGTTTTAAAAGCAACGATATATCAATGACAGAAAATAACCTTCGTCGGCACATGACTTCCTGGCACGAAAAACTGACGCTTTCATTGGCGTGCCTTATCTTCTTCTTTATTGGTGCTCCTCTTGGAGGAATTATCCGTAAAGGAGGGTTGGGAATGCCGGTAGTTGTTTCCGTATTCATTTTCATTGTTTATTATATCATCAATAACACGGGCTATAAGATGGCTCGTGACGGCAAGTGGATTGTGTGGATGGGAATGTGGACCAGTACGGCTGTATTGGCGCCGTTGGGGGCATTCCTTACTTATAAATCGAATAACGATTCTGTGGTGTTGAACGCGGATGCTTATATAAATTGGTTCAAGAAAGTAGTGGGGATTCGTAATGTGCGCCATCTGTTTCGTAAGGAAGTCATCATTCATGATCCTGATTATGTACGCATCCCCGGAGATTTACGGGCATTGTCGGTTGATTGTCGCGCATATGCCGAGAAGAAAGCTTTGAAGCGTGCGCCTAATTATTTTAAGTTGTGGATGGCCGGTAATAGGGATGAGGTGATGGAGAAGATTAACGAACGGCTGGAAACCTTGATAGATGAAATGTCGAATACGAAATCTATCACTTTACTGACTGAGTTGAACAACTATCCCATTATTCCTGTTCATGCACATGTCCGCCCGTTTCGTAGTTATTGGTTGAATTTGCTCTGTGGAGTGCTTTTCCCGATAGGCTTGTTCTTTTACTTCCGTATCTGGATATTCCGTATTCGCTTGAATAAGGATATGGAGCGGATTATCAAGACGAACGAGGAGGTCATTGCGATAATAGAAAATAGAGAGAATAGATAAAAAAGATATAGATTATGGAAAATGTAAAATTGAATACAATAGAAGAAGCCATTGAAGATTTCAAGGCCGGTAATTTTGTGGTCGTAGTAGACGATGAAGACCGTGAAAATGAGGGCGATTTGATAATTGCGGCGGAGAAGATAACTCCGGAGAAAGTGAACTTTATGCTGAAACATGCTCGTGGCGTACTCTGCGCTCCGATTACTGTTTCACGTTGCAAGGAGCTGGACCTGCCGCATCAAGTGTCGGATAATACTTCTGTGCTGGGCACTCCCTTTACTGTGACAATTGATAAGCTGGAAGGTTGTACTACCGGTGTTTCTGCTGCCGATCGTGCAGCTACTATTCGCGCATTGGCCGATCCGGCTTCTACTCCTGCCACATTTGGCCGTCCCGGGCATATTAACCCGCTGTATGCTCAAGAAAAAGGGGTACTTCGGCGTGCCGGACACACTGAGGCTGCTATTGATATGGCTCGTCTGGCGGGACTATATCCGGCTGGTGCACTGATGGAAATTATGAATGAAGACGGAACCATGGCGCGTTTGCCCGAATTACGTAAGATGGCGGATGAGTTTGGTTTGAAACTGATTTCTATTCGCGATTTGATTGCTTATCGTTTAAAACAAGAATCTATTATAGAGAAAGGTGTGGAGGTGGATATGCCTACTGAGCATGGACATTTCCGTTTGATTCCTTTCCGTCAGAAGTCAAATGGCCTGGAGCATGTAGCTTTGTTCAAGGGTATATGGGAGTTGGAAGAACCTATTTTGGTGCGTGTACATTCTTCTTGTGCGACGGGAGATATTTTTGGTTCTAAACGTTGCGATTGCGGTGAGCAGTTGCATAAAGCAATGGAGATGATAGAGAAAGCCGGTAAAGGTGTGATTGTTTATCTGAATCAGGAAGGACGCGGCATTGGTCTGATGGAAAAAATGAAAGCGTATAAATTGCAGGAAGATGGACTGGATACCGTAGATGCCAATCTCTGTCTGGGCCATCTGGCCGATGAGCGCGATTATGGAGTGGGAGCACAAATCCTTCGTGAGATCGGTGTGCATAAGATGCGCTTGCTGACCAATAATCCAGTGAAACGCGTCGGTTTGGAAGCCTATGGATTGGAAATTACGGAGAATGTTCCTGTTGAATCGATTCCGAATAAGTATAACGAACGTTACCTCCGTACAAAAAAGGAACGTATGGGGCATACGCTTCATTTTAATAAGTAACTGTCTTTTTGTTTTAATATGTCGAATAAAAGCGCTTATTTTGTAGCTGAATTAGCATAACAACCATTAAATAGAAACAAAATGAACCAATTATCAGATCGTTTAAACAGTTTGTCGCCATCTGCGACACTGGCTATGTCTCAAAAGAGCGCGGAGCTGAAGGCTCAAGGCGTAGACGTAATCAACCTGAGTGTGGGAGAACCGGATTTCAATACTCCTGACCACATTAAAGAGGCTGCGAAAAAGGCGATAGACGATAACTTCTCTCGCTATTCTCCCGTTCCGGGCTATCCGGCTTTGCGTAATGCAATCGTAGAAAAGTTGAAAAAAGAAAATGGTCTGGAATATACTGCTGCACAAATCTCTTGTGCTAATGGTGCCAAGCAGTCGGTTTGCAATGCGATTTTGGTATTGGTGAATCCGGGAGATGAGGTGATTGTTCCTGCTCCTTATTGGGTTAGTTATCCCGAAATGGTGAAGTTGGCCGAAGGTACGCCGGTCATTGTGACTGCCGGCATCAATCAGGATTTTAAAATTACGCCTGCGCAGTTGGAGGCTGCCATTACTCCGAAGACAAAAGCTTTGATTCTTTGTTCTCCTTCCAATCCCACAGGATCTGTTTATAGTAAGGAGGAGTTGGCAGGGCTGGCTGCCGTATTGGTAAAGCATCCGCAGGTTATCGTGATTGCTGATGAGATTTACGAGCATATCAACTACATCGGTAAACATCAAAGTATTGCACAGTTTCCGGAAATGAAGGAGCGCACTGTTATTGTGAATGGTGTTTCCAAAGCGTATGCCATGACAGGTTGGCGTATCGGCTTTATTGCCGGACCGGAATGGATTGTAAAAGCCTGTAATAAATTGCAGGGACAATATACCTCCGGTCCTTGCTCTGTTTCTCAGAAAGCTGCCGAAGCCGCTTATACCGGTACTCAGGCACCGGTAGAAGATATGCGCAAGGCATTTGAGCGTCGTCGCAACTTGATAGTGAAACTGGCTAAAGAAGTTCCGGGCTTCGAGGTGAATGTACCGGAAGGAGCTTTCTATTTGTTCCCCAAATGCGATTCGTTCTTTGGAAAGTCTGCGGGTGGACGTACAATCAATAACTCGGATGATTTGGCCATGTACCTATTGGAGGTGGCTCATGTAGCTTGTGTGGGCGGTGCTTCTTTCGGTGCTCCCGAATGCATCCGTATGAGCTATGCCACCAGTGACGAGAATATAGTTGAAGCTATTCGTAGAATGAAGGAGGCATTGGCAGAATTGAAATAATGTTTTATTGCAAAAATAGAAAGGCTCGGATTCGCAAGAAACCGAGCCTTCTGTTTTTTTAAGGAGGTGTGTATTATTCTCCCGGATGAATTGCTTCAGACGGACAAACATCTGCGCAAGTTCCGCATTCTGTACATGCTTCAGGATCGATAGAATACTTATCACCTTCAGAAATTGCACCTACCGGACACTCGTCAATACAAGTGCCGCAAGCAATACAATCGTCATTAATTACGTAAGCCATTTTCTTTTAGATTTAAATTGTTATTAGTACTAATTAGTTCGACAAAAGTAACAGTTTTCCCCGTTGGTTGTTGCTGTTCTTCATTAAAAACCGCTAATTTGTATGCAGTCTAAATAACACAGGCAGGGGCGGAATTATGCAGTTTCTTGATTTGCAGGATATGTGCATCTGATTTCCGCTCCTTCCTCTATCAGGCATGTTCCGCCAAAATGTTCGAAGAATAGCTGTCCGATTCTTCGTCTTACAGTTACTTTGGAGGAAGAAAAGACCGGGTCGGTCAATGGACTGTTTTTTATACGGAACTCTACAAATTTGTTTTCTGCGTGATGAATGATGTCCATCTCTATATCCCTTTGTTCGTTGCAATCAACAGGATAGAGCAACATGGACATCATGATTTCGGTCAGACGTCTCACATCTGTATGTATGTTTGCATCATTTGTTTCAGCTTGCATATTCAGGTGGATGTTACCTTCACTCTGCATCCGCACTCTGCCCGGCAAGTCGTTGCACCACTCCTGTAAGTTGCACTTTTGTAGCTGGAACTTCATCATATCGGCTTCCAGACGCGAAAGATCCAGCACGTCGTTTACTAATTGTATTAGTTCATGTGCATTACTTTGGATGATGCCGGTATATTCGTCTCGTTCTTCTTCGCTTATTTCGTTTTCATTGAATAGCAATTGGGAGAATCCTACGACATTGTTCAAAGGAATGCGGATGTTGTAGCTCATATTGGCAAGGAAGCGGCTTTTCACTTCATTGGCTTCTTCAGCAACATCTGCCAGCCTGCGCATTTCTTTTTCTGCGAATTTCAGCTTCTTACGGCTTCTGTACATGTGCAGGTTATAGAGTAAGAGTGCTATGACAACAACAATGGATACAAACAGGAAGATATAGTTAATGATTCTTTGTCGGTGCTCTTTATACCAAATCAGTCTGTTGATGCTATATGATGTTTGAATCTGCTTCGTTTGTGTGGCAGAGAAAACGGCGAATAACGAATCTTTCTTCTTTGCAGTCTGCTGGTAAAGGGATATTGCTTCGTCTGTTCGTGTCATTTCCACTAATAAATCGGCCTTTTGCAGTTGATATCCCAAAGCGTCTTCGAGCGAAATCGGGGTTGTAAGGTCGATAGCTGCATTCAGATGGTTCAATGCTTTCTCATTTTCCCCAATCAGCCGGTAATATTCGGCATAGGCACCGAGACGCTGCATCTGATAAGGGATGAATGTTTTAGAGTTCAGGTATTTTTCTGCCGATTGCAAATGTTTCCATGCTTTTGTTGCTTGACCGCTACGTATAAAATAATAGGCATACTCTACCTCAATTAATAAATTGACATTTCTGAGACCATTGGCAATACTGTGACCGCCGTCTTTTTGCATGGCATCTACTACGGCTTTTAGTTGGTCTGTATAGTTCAAGAGCTGGTCATTGTCGCGAAGGAGTGAGTAAACCAGCACAGCTTTCACCAGCAGGTCTTTCTTGTCTGCGAGGCTTATGTTGTCAGTACCTAATTCGAGGGCTTTATTCAATGCGGCTACCCCGTCCTTGTACCGGTTTGTGTCGAAGTATACGCCAAGCAATGCGAGATGGGCCTCGCGCTGTCCTTTGATACTATTGATTTCTGTGGCTTTCCGGAGCATCTCTTCGGCTTCTACATAAGCCGACTCTATTTGTTGGTTGAAGAGGTCGAACTCTATCATCATTTTCTTTCCTTTGAAATAAAAATCGTATGAGTTCTCTTCTTCGGCCAGTTTCTCCAATCGGAGCATCCATTGTTCTGCGTGTTTCCGGTCTAATTGGTTATAATAATAAGCGATGTGTGCAAAGACAGCTTTCTGTCGGTAATACGAGTCTTTCTGTGCGGCAGCTTCTTTCAGCAGCTTGTCTCCATAGTATAGGAAAGTGGGAGACAGCTGTTCTAATACGACCAGCCGATACAAAACTTGCAGTCTGGTAGAGTCAGGTGGGGTGGAAAGATAGATACGCAGCAAACTGTCTTTGGTATGCGATTGGTGATTTCCTGCATATAATAATGGTGACAACAGCCAATACAACATTTGCAATATAAGAAAGAGCCGTTTCATTTTCCTGCCTCCTTTCCGTTTGTTTCAGATTGATTGATGGGATGTGTGAAACAAAATTTTGCCCCTTCGGTATAATCGGTATCAATCCAGATACTTCCGCCCATGTGTTCTATGATGAGTTGGCTTATGGAGAGTCCCAAGCCGCTTCCCTGATCGGTTTCGTTCACTTTCTCAAAGCGCCGGAAGATATTCCTCTGTTTTTCTTTAGGAATGCCGCAACCGGTGTCTGCCACAGAGAACAGCAACATCTCATCGGTTTCCTTCTTCAGTTCCAGCGTGATGCTGCCTTGCCGGGTAAACTTGGTGGCGTTTATCAACAGGTTGATTAGTATTTGTTGCAGGCGCGATTTATCGGTTTCTATCTCCATGGATTCCAGTTTTGTAATGAACAAGACATCGGCTTGTGTCTGCTTTACCTTGTTCACTGTGTCTATCACATTGTTGCAAATGCTTACGACATCGTGTTTGGCAATGCTGAATTGTAGTTTGCCGAATTCCAGACTCGACAGATCGATGACATCGCCGATGAGTTTCAGCAGCAATTCGGAATTTTGCTGAATGATTTCGTTGCACTGAAGACGAGTTTCCGCGTCCAGGCTTTCTTCGGTCAGCAAACCGGAGAAACCGGACAGGGCATTGAGGGGCGTGCGTATTTCATGGCTCATGTTCGAGAGGAACATGCTTTTGGTTCGTATGGCATTCTCTGCATTGATGCGCGATAGGTCTAACTTTCGGGTAGATAGCTTTACCTTCTTTCGTTGTTTGTGCAGTTGGATGGCGAGGAGTGAAAACAATGCAGCCAGAATGACGAATCCTCCCACAATGCTGATTATGGCCTTATTATACATCTTCTCGCTGGCTATTTTTACTTTGTCTACCTTGTATTTGGCCTTTATGACATTGATTTGTCGGATGTAGCTTTGAGAAGCAAGCGTGTCGATCAGCGGATATAGCTCCTGATAGATGCGGCAGGCTTCGGCGTTTTTCCCTTGCGCATAGTACAAGTTTATTTTTCCTAAAGCAGTTTGGCGATAGTAGATGGAGCGTTTGTTGTGTTTGTATTCGTCTTGTAGGTGGGAATAGATGTTTTGGGCTTTATCCCAATAGGTTCTATCTTTATTACCCATGAGGCGATAGTAGTCGGCAGTGACACAATCCAGATGAAAACGGTAGAACTTCTCCGGATATAACCGGTAGATGGAATCTGCCTTGTGCAGATATGCAGCAGCTTCTTTCAAATGGCTTTGTTCCGATAATCCGTGAGAGATGGCACAGTCGGCTTGCACAAGGTTGAAGAAAAATTCTATCGGATAATTAGGCGTCTGCGACAGCATCGTTTCCAATTCTTTCAACACTTCTCGGGCTTCTTCTATGCGTCCTTGGCACTGCAAGGTATGAGAAATCTTTAGCAGTAGGCGCATTTTGTATACCGAGATGTCCGATGCCTGTGAAAGTTCGTATAAGGCGTCTTGATATGATTCCAATGCTTTGGAGCATAATTGGGCTATCGTGTTATAGGCGTTGCCTATAGCCTGATTGGCGATGGTGATGCCAAACCGGTTATTGGATGCCTGAGCTTCTTCATACATTTGCTGTGCTCTGTCTGAAGCTAAGCTGATATCTCCGCGCAGGGTATATGCTTCTGCCAATTGTAGTTGCAGCAGGAAATACAGGTCTTTGTGCTCTGTGGGACTCATGTCGGAAAGAACGTCTTCGCTCCATGCTATGACACTGTCCAAAGGAGTGGACTCATTGTATAGTATTTCTTTTTCGACAAACAAACTCAGAACCTTCAGCTTTCCGGGGTTTGTTGTGGCATAAATTGTTTGGACAAAGAAAAATAGGATTTGCCCTATCAATGTTAATATGGTTACTTTTACCCTCAAAGGAAATATTCTTTTATTTCTTATTGGCAAAAATAAACAATTTTGATAAAAAATAAAACTATATGCGATATTTTTATTCTTTTCCTCTTCTGAAAAGCGGCGATTATGTCGTTTTGCTTAGAAAATAGGTTAGTAAAATTCTAATCCGAATTCGTCTTTTAGTTGTACTAATGCTTCGTTTTTCTGCGCCATCATTTGAAATTTCTCCACTCTGCTATAAGCACGGGTTTGTTCGGCAGGAGTGCTGACACGTACGGTCATGGTGATTTTCCTGTTTTTCAAACGGAGGCGCATGTACTCTTGGATGGCGGGTATCATGGCCGTGAAGTCCTTGGCTATGATGTCATTATCTACCACGGCTTCGAAAGTGGTGGTATTGCTTAATAAGGTGACACGCATGTTTTGCATGCGCTTGGCTATGGCCACTTGCTCTTGGGGCATGCGTCCGGCATATTCTTGCCAGTAAAAGTTCACATCTTTTTCGTTGAAGATATAGTCTTCTTCTATCTGTAGGGATTGGCGCACAAGAGGGGCGCTGTTCGTTTTTTCCTGTTTTTCTTCCGTTGCCGTATGTTTTATGGAAATGCCCAAATTGGAGCTTTTCATCACCGGAATCTTCTTTTCTTCTTTTCCTTGTGCCATCAGTATGGCAGTGGGGATAGGATGAGAAGGATCGGCATTGGCTTCCTGACTCTGGGTAGGGGGGCTTGGACGAGGATTTTCGCTTTGGGCAATAGCTGGGGAAGCCGGACTCGTGCTGGTTTGCGGACGAGTTGCAGCAGTGGCGGCCTGCGGCTGCTGTGTAGCGGTAGGCTGCGTGAATATGGGTTTTATTGCTTGTTTAGGGCTACGCCCATTGGACGAGTCATCTTCCTCGGTGGTGATTTGAGCCGCTTGTATCAGTGTCAGTTCTACCAGCAGGCGTTTGTTTTTGCTTGTGCGATAGCTTAAGTCACAGTCGTTGCACAGTTTCATGGCACGATAGAGAAAAGGCAGTGGGCACTTCTGCGCTTGCGCCCGATAACGCTCGCGGATGCCGGCGCCCACCTGAAGTAAAGGCAATGTTGCCGCGTCTTTGCTTACGAGCAAATCACGTAGGTGGGAAGAAAGGCCGGTGACGAAGTGGCTGCCGTCGAAACCTTTGTTTAGGACGTCGTTCAGCAGCAACAGCGCGTCGCTTACTTTGTTCTCAAGGAAAAAGTCGGTCAGCCTGAAGTAATATTCGTAGTCCAGCACATTGAGGTTCTCAATCGCGCTTTTGTAGGTGATGTGTCCCCCGGTGAAACTGACTACTTGGTCGAAGATGGATAGGGCGTCGCGCATGCCGCCGTCTGCTTTGAGGGCAATGACATTCAAAGCCTCCGGTTCGGCGGTAATACCTTCTTTCGAAGCCACGTAAGCCAAGTGGGCTACGGTGTCTTCCACGCCGATCCGGTTGAAATCATAGATTTGGCAGCGCGAAAGGATAGTCGGCAATATCTTGTGCTTTTCGGTGGTGGCAAGGATGAAGATGGCATGGCGTGGCGGCTCTTCCAGTGTTTTCAGGAAAGCGTTGAAAGCCGAAGCGGAAAGCATGTGCACCTCGTCGATGATATATACTTTGTATTTGCCGATTTGGGGTGGGATGCGTACTTGTTCCACCAGCTGGCGGATGTCGTCGACGGAGTTATTGGAAGCGGCATCCAGTTCATGGATGTTGTAGGAACGCTGCTCATTGAAGGCAGTGCACGACTCGCATTGATTGCATGCCTCTCCGTCCGGGGTGGGACTCATGCAGTTGATGGTTTTGGCAAAGATGCGGGCACAAGTGGTTTTTCCCACACCACGCGGACCGCAAAAGAGGTAAGCATGCGCCAGCTTTCCGGTGGCGATGGCATTCTTCAGGGTGGTGGTCAGTGCGTGTTGCCCCACCACCGAGTCAAAGGTCGAGGGACGGTATTTCCGGGCAGATACGATATAGTTTTCCATATTCGGGATATTCTTTGCTTTTTGTGCAAATGTACACAAAAAAAAGAAATCTTTCGGTTATTCCTCTTATCTTTGTGTCGTGAAGTTGCATTGCAGGCAACCTGCGTTCGAGAATTATTAATAGCTAAATAGATGTTGCGATGGATAAACTTGCTTCTCTTTGGTCTTTTGTCCGCAAACACAAGTATCTGATTACGCTTGCATTGTTTGTTTTGATTATCGGTTTTCTGGATGAAAACAGCATTGTGCGTCGTTTGGGTTATGCCAGGGAAGAAAGCCGCTTGCGCGATGAGATTGAGAAATACCGTAAGGAATATGAAGAAAACACCGAGCGTCTTAATGAGCTTGCTGTCGATTCCGGTGCCATCGAACGGGTTGCCCGCGAGAAGTATCTGATGAAGAAGCCCAATGAAGATATTTATGTATTTGAAGAAGATATAGAAGAATGAAACAATTGATATCAGCCCTCTTTACGGTGGGAGCCGTTATGCTTCTGGTTGGAGCTGCCGTTTATGTCACCGGATGGTTCCTCTCTCCTTATATATATACTGTGGGTGCCACAATGGTGGCTTTGGCGCAAATCAATTCTCCTTCCGAGTGTAAGACGCCTGTTGTGAGGCGCCTGAGGCGACAGCAAATATTCGCTGCGCTTCTGTTGGTACTTACAGGAGCATTTATGTTCTTTACGCATGGCAACGAGTGGATTGTTTCCTTGACAATCGCTGCCGTGCTCGAACTCTATACTTCTGTACGGATTCCGCAGGAAGAAGCCAAAGAGGGTTTTTAGAGAATGTGCTCAACATTACCTGAATTCTGAACAGTTTTAGAATATATCAAGTTGCCCGCCATTGACGAAGTTGACTCAATTGCGGGTTTTCTTTTTTTTAGTTTCGCAAAACGATATTTGTTTCCTTTCTCTTTCAGCAATACAGATTCCTTGCTGAAAATATCCGCCTTCTTTCCTGTGTTCTTGTTTCTATTGGTAAATCTTTTTACCGTCCGTATTTCTTTTCCTTTCTCTTTTTGATCCCCTCTTTTACCCCTGTCAGAAGTACTTCCGGCGGGGGTATAATCAGTCGGCGACTGAAACCGTTTCAGTCCCTGAGTGAAACCGTTTCAGTCGCCGACTGATTCCCTTTCGTTCAAGGAGTGAGTCCGCCTCAGTCGTCAGCCGGTCTTTCTTCTTCCGTTTTTTGTAAAATAAAATGGGCGCATGTTGTGTTATGTGTCCTTTTCCCCTCCGCACCTTCCCCTTTTTTTCCCGTGCTTTCCCCCGTATCGTCTCC
>Ga0129307_1000853_pt1 | contig 40543 bp, 41 predicted proteins | sample P1105metagenome_FD_94437 | JGI IMG/M metagenome (GOLD analysis project Ga0129307, IMG submission 94437) | Capybara group fecal microbial communities from Wisconsin, USA - P1105 metagenome | ecosystem: Host-associated > Mammals > Digestive system > Large intestine > Fecal | place: USA: Wisconsin...
GGCTGCTTGCAGACAGGGCACTTGAAATCAGGGGTCATGGGGCCTTCATGAATATAGCCGCAGACAGAGCATTTCCACTTTTCCATTTTCTTTTCCTCCGTTTTTTCATTGAATTGAATGGTATGTAACAGGGATTCCACCGCATCCGCCGGGATGCCGGGATATGCTTTGATACGCTCCAGGAACGCCTTGGCGTTGCCACTCTGGGGGAGCATGAAGCCTGCTTCCCGGCACAGGTCCTCCGCCATCAGCCGGGAGGATTTTTCCACGGCCACGCTCAGGGCATCTGGTAGCTGAGAAGCAATGCTCTCGGCTTGAGCCTTACTCTGTACCAGACCCCGCAGGGCTTCCACTACCTTGTCCTCCTTGGGCTGCTGCACAGGAAGGGTCTTGGGAACCATAGAAATGGCCGAGGACGGACAGGCTTCGGCACAGGCACCGCATCCAATGCACTTTTCTGGATCAATGACGCTGTTCTCTGTATCCGTGGCCCCGCTGGGACAGACATAGAGACACAGGCAGTCCTTGGTGCACAGGCGAAGATTTCTCACCGCGTATTTTTCAGCCATCATCAAGCCCTCCCTTCCACTTTTTCAAATTTCCAGCTGGGCACCTTGCATACCGGACAAAGATCCGGAGCCGCGTTGCCCACATAGACAAAGCCGCAGACCGTGCAGACCCAGACGCCGGTATTCTCCAGCATCTTTTCCCCTTCGGTTTTGTAGCGTGTCAGCAGGGATTGGAGCATCCGGGTGACTTTTTCGCTCCAGACCTGACACCGCAGGGCACCCCGATCTGGCTTTTCCGCGGATACCGCGTTGCCATAAGGATAACCCACCGAGAGATCGTTTTCGATGAGCTCCAGCAACTTTGCGGTGCTGGCTTCCTGCACCGGTTCCGCCTTGGACCGGAAGAACTCTGCCAGCTTTCGGAAGTCCTCCGCCTGCTGGGAGAGATACTGTTTTTCGCAGCCTCTTGCCAGATTAGAGCAGATGATGCTCATTTCCATGGCGGACAGTTCCTTCTCCACATGGGGCTTGTCCAGCGCGGCAGCAGGCTTGGCTTGCTCGGTGTTCTCACGGAACTGGGATTTATCCGCACCGCACAGGGGACACTTCCAATCGACAGGAAGATCTTCCCACTTGCCACCGGCAGCTTCGTCATAAATATAGCCGCAAATACTGCAAACATATTGCTTCATAGGGTTCACCGCCTCCTTTAGCCATATTTTATCAAATCACGGCACAAATACCGTGACTTTGTCACTTATTTCAGCCGCAGGAGTGATGGCCGCAGCCATGATCACCGCAGTTGCCCTCGTGGTGGTGCTCTCCGTGGTGGCTGCACATCACATTGGGGTTATAGGCCAGGGTTCCGGCGGCCAGCGCCTCTGCCGCCTGGTCCGCGTCGCCGGATACACCGCCATACAGCTGGATGCCTGCCGCTGCCAGCGCCGCCTGGGCGCCGCCGCCAATGCCGCCGCAGATCAGTGCGTCCACATGCAGCGCGCTCAGAACACCTGCAAGCGCGCCGTGGCCACTGCCGTTGGTATCCACCACCTCTGAGAATACGATCTTCCCGTTTTCCACGTCGTAGACCTTGAACTGCTCTGTGTGGCCGAAGTGCTGAAAGATCTCTCCGTTTTCGTAAGTAACTGCAATTCTCATGATGTGTTCTCCTTTTGGCTTTGCGTACTGTTGATTGAATTTTTGTTTATAGCAATTGGTGCATCCGCAGGCCCGGTTACCCCCGTTGCAGAGCTGATAGTCTCCGCCTTCGATCCGCAGAGGAAGGCCGTCCACCAGCACATCCGCCAGTTTCTTACGGGCGCTGGCGTAGATCTGCTGTACGGTGGTGCGGGCCACCTGCATGAAATCGCCGCACTGTTCCTGGGAGAGCCCCTCTTTGTCGATGAGGCGGATGGTCTCGTACTCATCCACCGTCAGGATAACTACCTGTTCTCTGTTTTTATGGTCTTCCGGCAAAAATGTCAGTGTCTGGGGGTAATCACACACGCGCCTGCATTTCTTTGGCCGTGGCACAGGGTATGCCTCCTTTCTGTACGTTGCTCTATAAAGACAGTATAGGCTTATTTGCGGCATATGTCAATTATAATAATTGACATATGCCGCAAATGGCTTTATACTGAGTATGACTGAAGTAAAGGGGGCGCACAATGGAGTTTCAAGATTATTTTCCTGTTTGGGAGAAATTGACTTCCGTACAACAGCAGCAACTTAAAGGCAGCGCGATCAGCCGTACTGTAAAGAAGGGGACTGTTTTTCATAACGGAAACCTGGATTGTACGGGTCTGCTTCTGATCCGGCATGGTCAGCTTCGCTCCTACATCCTCTCCGACGAGGGACGGGAGATCACTCTCTACCGCCTGTTTGACCGGGATATTTGCCTGTTCTCCGCATCCTGCATGATGCGGTCCATTCAATTTGAAATGATGATCGAGGCAGAAAAGGACACGGAGCTATGGATCGTCCCTGCAGAAATATATCAAAGCATCATGCAGGAATCCACGCCCGGCCCCATCGCCATCAACTGCGCCACTTATGTGGGCTACAAGATGGCAGGCATGACGGGCGCCGTGCTGGCGACCCTGGGTATCGTGCTTCCTTCTTTTGTGATCCTCTATTTCATCTCCATGTTCCTGGAGCACTTTCTGGAATATCAGGTGATTGCTGCAGCATGCAGGGGCATCAAAGTGGGCGTAAGCCTGCTGATTTTAGATGCCGGGGCAACGATGCTGAAGAAGATGAAGAAAAAGCCGCAGCCGCGTATCATCGCAGGATGCGCCTTTGTCATCATGCTGCTTGGCAACCTCTTCTCCTTGCGGATCTCCTCTGTCGCTTTGATGCTGGCAGCAGGGATCATCAGCCTGTCCGTTTTTGCCGCAAAAAGCGCACCGGCGCAGAGAGGCGGTGCGGGGCAATGATCTATCTGGAACTGCTTCTGGGCTTTTTGAAGGTGGGCTGCTTTACCTTTGGCGGCGCGTATAGCGCCATCCCCCTCATCCGGGATGTGGTGCTGTCTTACAGCTGGCTCAGCGACGAGGAGTTGAGCTATATGATCGCCGTCAGCGAAAGCACGCCCGGTCCCATTATGGTGAATCTGGCCACATATGTGGGCAGCAGTCAGGCCGGCTTTTGGGGTGCGGTCCTCGCCACGCTGGCGGTGGTGCTACCGTCTTTCTTCGTGATCCTGCTGGTCATGAACCTGCTCAACGGCATCCTGAAAAGCAAGTATGCACAGGCCGTTCTGCAGGGACTGAAGCCCTGCATGATCGGCATCATCCTGGCCACTGGGATCTATATGACGTTGCACAACTGCTTTCCTCTGGCGCAAGATGCCAAGGTGGACTTCCGGTCACTGTTGATCGTAGTGGTATTGGCTGCCTGTATGGCGGTATACCGTGCTTTCAAGAAGAAAAAGCTCTCGCCCATCCTGCTGATCATCGCCTCGGCCGCGCTTGGAATTCTCATTTACTAAAAGATACCCCCTTCTCAGTTCCTGTGGGATCTGAGAAGGGGCTTATTGTTATTTGTCCATGCCGCAGGCGGTGGCCGATTCAATGAGGCAGCGGTCATGCATCACCGCGTCGTAGAACCGGAAGCCGCCGGAGAAGTTGTAACACTCGAAGCCGTTCCCGGCCAGAATACGGCAGGCGATGTAGCTGCGTAGGCCGCTCTGGCAGATGACGTACACCGGCTTGGACTTGTCCAGCTTACCCAGCCGCTCCCGCAGCTCATCCACCGGGATGTTGAGGAAGCCATCGATGTGTCCACCGTCAAATTCTCCTACGGTGCGGGTATCCAGTAGCGTCACGCTGCCGTCCCGGGGCAACGTGTCCACATCCGCCAGGTGCCACTGCTTCAGGACGCCCTTTGCAATGTTCTCGATCATAAAGCCCGCCATGTTTACCGGGTCCTTGGCGGAGGAATAGGGCGGCGCATAGGCCAGGTCCAGGTCCTTCAACTCGGTGGCCTTCAGCCCCGCCCGGATGGCGGTGGCCAGCACGTCGATGCGCTTGTCCACGCCCTCGTAGCCCACGATCTGGGCGCCCAGCAGGCGGTAGGTTGCCTTCTCAAAGACCACCTTCATGGTCATGACCTTGCCGCCGGGATAGTAGCCCGCGTGGCTCATGGGGGAGAGGATAACGGTGTCCACATCCAGACCGGCTTTTCTGGCATTGGTCTCATTGACCCCGGTAGAAGCCGCTGTCATAGCAAAGACCTTGATGACGCTGCTGCCCTGGCTGCCCGTATAATGGCTGTCGCCGCCGCAGATGTTGTCCGCCGCGATGCGGCCCTGCTTGTTGGCGGGGCCTGCCAGGGAGAGCAGCACATCCTGCCCGGTGACGAAGTGCTTCACTTGCACGGCGTCGCCTACGGCGTAGATGTGGGGAACGGAGGTCTCCATCCGGTCGTTGACCACGATACTGCCCTTGACGCCCAGCTCCAGTCCCGCATCCTGAGCGAGTTGGGTGTCCGGAGAAACGCCGATTGCCAGCACCACCATGTCGGCATGGAGGGGGGCCTCGTCCTTCAGCAGCACATCCACGCCACCGTCCTTTTCCTCGAAGCCCTCCACCGTGTGGCCCAGGGCCAGCTTCACGCCGTGCCTGCGCATTTCACTGTGGATAAAGGACGCCATGTCCGCATCAAAGGGGTTCATCAGCTGCTTGGGCCGCTGGACGATGGTGACGTCCATCCCCAGCTCCCGCAGGTTCTCCGCAAGCTCCAGGCTGATGAAGCCGCCGCCCGCCAGCACAGCGGACTTGGGATGGTTTTCGCTGATGTACGCCTTGATGCGGAACGTGTCCTCCACGGTGCGCAGGGTGAACAGTTTGTCAAGGCCCACACCGGGGAGCCGGGGCTGGGTGGGTTTAGCGCCGGGAGAGAGGAGCAGCTTGTCGTAGCTTTCTTCAAATTCCTCGCCAGTCTCCAGATTTGTCACGGAGACCGTCTTTCTGTCGGGGTGGATGGCGGTGACCTCGTGGCGCACACGCATGGCGACCCGGAAGCGGGAGAAGAAGCTCTCCGGCGTCTGGAGGGTCAGCTCCTCGGGGTCCTGGATGACCCCGCCAATGTAGTAGGGCAGGCCGCAGTTGGCGTAGGAGATGAACCCGGACCGCTCAAACACCACGATCTCCGCCTGCTCGTCCAACCTGCGGATGCGGGCAGCGGCGGTAGCGCCGCCTGCCACGCCGCCTACGATGACAACCTTCATATCAATGCTCCACCTTTCCTGCATAAGCGGCGATGCCGCCGATATTTTTGACATTCGTGTATCCCATGCGCTGCAGCGCACTGACCGCCTGAGCGCTTCTGGCCCCGCTGTAACAATAGGCGAACATGGGGGTATCCTGATGGTTGACCAGGCCGGTCACCTTGTCAAGGGACTGCAGCGGCACGTTTTTGCTGCCGGGGATATGGCCCTCCCGGTATTCCTCCGGTGTTCGGACATCCAGCAGGACAGCGCCGGGCGTGGCCTGATAATCTTTTACACCCTGACTGATGTCGGGTCCTTTCAGGAAATCGAAGAATCCCATACCTGAGCCTCCTCACAGCATGGCCAGAATTTGTGCCTTGGGCCGTGCGCCCACCATTTTGTTGACGACCTTGCCGCCCTTCATCACCACCAGGGTGGGGATGCTCATGACGCCGAACTGCGCGGCCAGTTCCGGCTGCTCGTCCACATTGACCTTGCCAACTTTGATGTCGCCGCGCTCGGCTGCGATCTCATCCACAATGGGAGTGACCATGCGGCAGGGGCCGCACCAGGGCGCCCAGAAGTCCAGCAGGACGGGTTTCTCGGAATCCAGAACCTCATTCTGGAAATTACTCTTATTGATATGGATGACAGACATATACAAGTCCTCCTGTGATCTTTTGTTTGATGTCTCCATGATAACCTGAATTTTCTACAAGTTCCGTGATATTGTCACGCTTCGCCGCTGACGGTTTCTCCCGTCCAGTCATTGATACCGCCGAACTCTACGATATTTGTGTAGCCCAGTTTTACCAGCTTTTCCGAAGCCTGCTTGCTGCGGTTGCCGCTGCGGCAGTATACCAGGATCAGCTGCTCCTTGTCCGGCAGCTCCGGGATGTCTTCAGTGCCGATGGTCTCGTTGGGGATATTGATGGCGCCGGGGATATGCTTCTCGCTGTATTCCTGAGCAGTCCGCACATCCAGAATGATATAGCCACTTTCCTCCTCCATCATGGTGGCGGCTTCTTCTGCGTTGACCTGACGGTAGGTGCTTTCCTCCGACTGCGCTCCGCACCCGGCCAAAAGCAGCAGGGCCATCAAAAAGGGTATGATTTTCTTCATGGTCATTCCTCCGTATTTTGAAAACAAGGCGGTTGTGTCAGCCGCCTTGTTCGTTTTTTAGGTTCTTGCCATACCATCCACACTCAGTACCACGCCTGTGATATAGGACGCTTCATCAGAGGCCAGGAACACAAACGCATTGGCGATGTCCTCCGGCTGGCCCAGACGGCGCAGGGGGATCTGCTTGATCATCGGCTCGATCACTTCCTTGGGTACGGCCTTCATCATGTCGGTCTCCGTGATGCCGGGAGCCACCGCGTTGACCCGGATACCCTTGGGACCCAACTCACGGGCCAGGGATACCGTCAGGCCATTCACTGCGAACTTGGACGCGGGATATGCAAAGCCGCTGGGTTGGCCAGAAATACTGACCATAGAGGACGTGGAGAGAATAACGCCCTTGCCCCGGGCCACCATGCACTCACTGGCCGCCCGTGTGGCGTTGAACACGCCTTTCACATTCAGATTCATGACCTTATCAAAGGTCTCCTCGGTATATTCGGTAAAAGGGGTGCTTTCAGACACGCCGGCATTGTTCACCAGAATATCCACGCAGCCATACTTTTCAGTGGCTTCACGGAACGCATTTCGGACAGAGTCCAAGCTGGACAGATTGGGGCTGATTCCCGCGACGGTTGCCTCCGGATATTTTTCCTGTAGCTGAGCAACAGCCTTGTCAGCCGATGTCTGAGAACTTGCAGTCAGGACGACGGTAGCGCCTTCCTTCAGAAATTTGTCCGCAGTAGCAAACCCGATGCCCCGGCTGCCGCCGGTGATAATCGCAACCTTATCTTTCAGTCTCATGAGAGTACCTCCTTGATTTTTTCTTTCTGAATGCAGTATAGCCGGTTTTGGGAGTTCTCTCCGTGATAAAATCACAATTGAGGAGCATGTATTATGATGACTACGATTCCTTTAACCAAGTCGTGTATTCCTCCAGCGTGATCTTCCCGCTGTCACACTCGGCCTTCTTTTCTCTGGCACGCTCACCCCAGGCGTATAGTTCCTCCGGCAGGATCTTCCCGGACTTCGTCCAGGCAAACCGCTTTTTGTATTCCCGGCGGTATGCCTTGAAGACATCGTCTGTATCTTTTTCCCGTGTCCACTTCGCAATGGCGCCGACATCCTTGCAGGTACGTCCCTTCGAGTCAAACACACGGTCACAGTATTCGGCGTTGGTTCGTCCGGTGATTGCGAAATACTTTCCGCAATTTTTGCAGACCCGCATCTTCTGTTCCCGTCTGACCCACTCACGCAGATAGTAATCGATCAAGTCATAGATGCTCTTTGGATAAAGAACTTCCGCATAGGCGTTTCGGTCGATCATCTCAAAAGATACCGTCAACGGGTGGAACTCAAAAGGACGTGGGTCTACGTGATAAGGGTCCTTGTAATAATCATAGAGCCTGCTGGAAACAGAACGTTTGCTGGCATCCATGTCCAACACACGCTCCAACAGATCCTTGATCTGCTTCTGCGCGTAGTCAATATTGCTGGGGATATGCGCAATGGCCTTGTGGGGCAGCATATCAGATGCGTGAGCAAAATTGTCCTTCTCTGCCTCGTTCAGTCTCTTGGACCAATCCAGGAACAGCAGCTTAAAGAATATATGCACATCGGATAAGCTCTGCAAGGTAAAAAATACATCTTCGGTGTATCTGGCGTCGCGGGTCCTGTACAAGTTTAAAAGCGCACGGTCGATCTTCTTGATCTGGGGTTCCCATTTCCAGATGTCCAGGTCGAGCAGGGAAAAAAGGCTTTCCGAAAACGGAAAGTCTATTTTTTTTGTAAAGCGGTCGTCAGAAACATCATCGCTGTAAATAAAATACTCTTTTCCGTTAGCGATATAGGTCTTAAACATATACTCAGACATGAAAAAACTCCCCATCGAATTAGACTTACTATTCAAGAATGAAACGATAGGTCTTGACAGAGGGCGACCTATCGTGTTAGACTCAGAATACGGCGACCAATAAAAATGTGATACTAAAAATAAGTCTAAAATATACGTGACCAAATGTCAAGCAGATTCTATTGGCCGTTCGATGTACCTCGACAACTGAATACCCACCGCCAAAGTTCATACTCACCGGGGAAGTATCGCCAGGACCATATCATGACAGAGTTACGATATACGAGCGTACCAACGGGGCAGAAAACGCCGTGGAGGTCAGAAAGGATCACAGGGCAGGAAGGTGTATGGCGTGTGGCTGACAAACTCTTTTACGAATGGTGGTGATATTCATCGGCAATCAGAGTAAGAAAAATCTCAGCGCCCCTATCCAAAAGGAAAGCCGCCGAAACTGCTGCAACAGTCCGGCGGCGCGCCGCATTCCGAAAAACGCAGACTCCATCTGCGAACAGTCTAACAGAGAGGCACCCGGAACGCAAGAAAAAAATATCTCTGAATTTCAAAACCAGGAGGTTTCGTATGCCTGTTTTGGGTGAACGATTTTATCAAATGAGCAACGCTATTTTCTGCTATGACCCGAAACCTATTCCGCTGGCTGTGTACAGTTACCTGGTCTGCTGCGCGGGGCAGAAGGATGTGTGCTGGCCCAGCATGAAGACCATCGCCCTCCACTGCGGCTGCTCTGAAAACGCGGCGAGGGATGCGGTCAGCCTGCTGGTTGACCGCGGGTTCATCAGTAAGGTCAAAACCTCGCGGTGTGTGAAAAGCGGCAAGTGGCTCCAGGGGAACAACCACTACTACATTCTGCCGCTGCCTGATCTTCCCTCCGCAGGCCACAGTGCATGAAGGGAAAGCCCCTCAACAGATGGTGGGGAAGTGTATGAATAAGACGAAGAGTAACAAGGAAAAGTCCTGCCGCCAGGTTATCACCCCCAAAAGCGGGAATCGGACAGGGCGCGCAACTCCCACCCTGTTTGGCCGTGTAAGCGGCTGTGTGCACTTCTTCGGGGCTGGGTGGAGCCCCAGCCCCTTCAAGGGTTTTGAGGCGGTTTTCGGGAGCTTTTTACGGCTCTTCGGAGGACGAAAGGACAAGCAGGATAAACACCAGGCGTCAAGCGTGACGCCCTGTTCGGTCACTTCTACCCGCAGTGCGGGCAGTTACGGGAGTTTTCGGGGAGTTCCAAAGTGGGGTCAAAATCGAAGGGGTGCTATCACTTCTGCGGTCGTCATCCCCGAAAGCCTACTCCCACAAGAAAAAAGTAGGGGTCATGCCCCGGAAAGGAACTCATTTTGAGCAGAAAGGAAAAATTCGCCCTCTATCTCACCCCTGAGAAAAAGGCACGCTTGGAGCGACGATATCAGGAGGACGGCAGCCGCAGCATCACCGGATTCATTGAGCGGGCTATCGATTTTTATCTGGACTATCTCAGCGCCAACGACGCCGGACTGTTCCTGCCAACCTCCATCCAGTCCTATCTGGACGGTCGAGTGGGGCAGTTTGAAAACAAAATGGCGTCGCTGGTCTACAAGCAAGCGGTAGAGTTGGATATGCTCTCCGGGATTATTGCGGACAGCTTTCAGTTCAGCGAGGAGGATCTGCGTCGACGCCGCGCGGAGAGCGTCCGAAATGTGAAACAGACCAATGGGCGCATTTCGTTTGAAAAACGGGTGCGGGAATCCGTGAAGGACGATGACGGATGGCAAGGCTGATCGTCAAAAGTCCGTACATCAAGTGCGGAGGCGGACGCTCGGCAGGCGGCTATATGAGATACATCGCCACCCGTGAGCGGGTCGAGCGGATCCAGGATGAGCGCCCTCCCACTCGAAAACAGGAACAGCTTATCGTAAAACTGGTGAAAGATTTTCACGGTTCTAAAAAGCTGGATGAGTATGTTGACTACCAGGCACATCCCACCAAGGCCAACGCCTCAGCGTTCATCTCTCAGGCGTTGGAGGAAAACTGGAGCGATGTTCAGAAATCGGATGGCTACATGAAGTACATTGCGACGCGGCCGAGAGCGGAGCGGCTGGGTTCCCATGGGCTCTTCGGTGACACGGATGGCGTGGAGTTAGACAAGGCCATGGCGGAGATGGAGAACTATTCCGGAAACGTGTGGACACACATTATCTCGCTGAAGCGAGAGGATGCAGAGCGGCTGAGCTACGACAATGCCAGGGCGTGGAGAAATCTTCTCCGCGCCCACCGCAACGACATCGCAGCCGCTATGAACATTCCGCCCCAGGACTTCCGCTGGTACGCTGCCTTCCATGACGAGGGCAACCATCCCCATGTGCACATGATGGCATGGTCTGCAAAACCCGGTCAGGCATACCTGTCTCAAGACGGCATCCGGCAAATCAAATCCAAGCTCACCAACGATATCTTCCAGCAAGAGATGCTCCATCTCTACGAACAAAAAACCGTTTTCCGTGACCAACTGGTACGGGAAGCGCGGCAGGTCATGCGGAAGTTGGTCCAGCAGATGCGAACCAGGATCTGCGACCACCCGGAGGCGGAGCAGCTCATGCAGGAGCTGGCCCTCCAACTGGAAACCGTCAAGGGGAGGAAGTCCTAGCCAGCTTGCTCGGTTACTGAATAAGCCAGAGAAAAAACTGCTCCTGCGGATAGCGGACATGGAAGATGAGCTGCGGGACGAAGCCTGCCTGAACAGCTTCATGTCCGGCTACCGTCTGGCCCAGGGCATCCAGCAAGAGTTGCTGGCAGATCAGCCGCCATACAGCTTCGAAGCGGAAGACGAGCGGCAGGCCTGTGAAAGCTGGGAAAGGAGAGGTGAGGAATAATGGCAAAAAAACGCGCCAATGGCGAGGGCAGTATCCGCAAACGGAAAGATGGCCGGTGGGAGGGCTTCTACACGGCGGCCTATGACCCGGAGACCGGAAAGCAGAAGCTTAAGAACGTACTGGGCAAAACTCAGGCGGAGGTCAAGGAGAAGCTGAAAAAGGCCATCGCGGACAGCCAGCGGCTGGACATGAACCGCAGCGGTACCCATACCGTGAGAAGCTGGGTGAAGATGTGGTACGAGGTCTACGCCGAACCCAGGCTCCGGGAGAAAACCAAGGACTATTACCTGAACTACATCGACAAGCACATCATTCCTGAACTGGGCGATATTAAGCTGGATAAGCTGACTACCATTCAAATCCAGCAATTCTACAACAACCTCCAGAAGAATGGCCGGGTGCAGCGGTACAAGCACATTGAACTGAAAAACAAGGGACTCAGTGTGCGGGTGGTCCACGGCATCCACACCCTGCTGAACAACTGCCTGGAACAGGCGGTGGCGGAGCGGCTGATCCTGGTGAATCCCGCAAGGGGCTGCAAGCTGCCGAAGATGGAGAAGCGGGAGATGAAAGTTCTGCCGGAAGATAAGATCAAGCCCTATCTGATGGAGGCGGACAAGCGGGGCCTGCTGGCACCCTTCTATCTGGAGCTGACCACAGGCTTACGGCGGGGAGAGCTCCTCGCCCTCCTCTGGACGGACCTGGATGTGGAGAACAGGACCATCTCCATCACGAAGCAGGTAAACCGTATCAAGGGAGAACTTGTGGTGAGCCTGCCGAAAACCCAGAACTCCGTCCGCATCCTGCCGGTCTCACAGCAGGCGGTGGACCTGATGGTAGAGGAGCACAAGAAGCATCCGGGAAATCCGTATATGTTTCCGTCGCCCAAGACAGGAGGAATGTTCGATCCGGATTCCTTCCGGCATACACATGAGAAGATCCTCAAGACCATCGGCGCGGAGCACATTCGGTTCCATGATCTTAGACATACCTTCGCAACGTTATCTCTGAAGAACGGCGTGGATGTAAAGACCTTGTCCAGCACCCTGGGGCATTACAGCGCAGGCTTCACCCTCAGCACCTACACCCACGCCACGCCAGAGATGATGCGGGAGGCAGCGGATACGATGGGTGATGTAATTGACCAAATCGTGTAAACAGTTTGAACAACGTCCCCAGTAGAAAACATCTGTTGGGGACGTTGACCTATCAGAATGTGCTATCTTGAGAATCGGAAATGGAACATCTTATACAATCTTGTTCAATGCATCCAAGAGCGGCCTAAAGTTGGAAAAATCAATCGTCGAATAATTACTATAAACGTATCTGGAAAATATGTCTTTCCCATAAAACGCATTTTCATCATAGGATTCTTCTCGCGAAAAATGCTTGCCATCCAATTCGGTATCCAGGGTTTCCTGTGTAAACAGATCCTCAATTTCACACTCTGCCTTACCACCAATCAAGGGAGTGGTAAGGAGATGCAACTTGCTCCCCGCAACCAGTGGAATACTTAGATCCCTTTGAAGTGCGTGTTTACACCCCTCGTCCAATTTGACATACCGCAGGAACTGTTTAAGAGGACGGTCGCTGACAGTCTCGTTATCATACAGAAAAATCACAGAATTTCGCGGCTCCGAGCCGCATAACTGGCGAAGGGTCTTTAAATAATTGGGGGAATTTAAAGCTGGCACAAAATAGCGGTATAGAGCTTTCATTGCGTCTGCGCCGTCCATACTAACACCGAAAAAGTATTTCCACCGGTCAGAGCGGCGTAAGAACGCTATGCGAAAGAGAAAATTTCCTGCAGCATCTCGACTCACTAACCGAGGATATTCTGAGTAAAACCGCTTGAGCGCAGCCTTCAAATATCGGGGATCAGTTTTACCCTCTGTGATAATCAGGGGGCGCTCATTGGCAAACAAGTACCTGTAAAATAGGAAAGCCTGATACTGCCTCTCTCGACCGCACAAAGTGTTGCATGTATGCTTATCCGAATCATTCTGATTATTATAGTGCTCCAACTGGTCAATAAAGGAAAAGCGGCCCTCCAGCTGTGCCATTGTGGCGGGCTCGCCATGAATTTCAAGCTCCCCCTGTGTATAAAGCCGATGTGCCATGGCTCTGGTTTCTCGATAGAAATTGCGGGAAACATGTAGCTTCTTGTTTACAATTAGGCCTGTTACTTCCTGACGTGAATCTCGGAATTGGAGCCGAGTCTTTTTCTCATTGACGGAAAATCCTGCTTTTCTAATTTCGTCAGAGACTTCCCGCAGGAAGGTATCATATCGCTCTAGAAAGGAGTGATCATTGGTAGAAAAAGTCAAATCATCTGCGTATCTGGTATAGTCAAGCCGATTCCGCCTGGCAATTTTCAAAAGACGCATATCTAAGATTTGGCAGATTAGATTTGAAATTACCGGGGAGGACGGTGCTCCTTGGGGCAAGCGGCCCTCGTAGCAGGCAATCTGTGCAATCGTCAGCGCTACCTCCGGTGGCAGATGAAAGTCCCGGTTCTTCTCAAAATAGCCTTTTACGCGTCCAAAGTGGAAGGAGTCAAAAAAGTCTTCCAGATCGAGATTCAGTACCAGACGCTTACTGCGATGTACGGCTGCATTTGTAATGATTCCCTTTCCCTTTTCAAATGCATGAGACACACTGGGATGAATTCCCTTCTCCATCCGCATAATTCGTTGGAATTCGGACAGTGCTGACGCAAGACGTCTCTGGATGTCTTTCAGATCGGCATTGGGAGCGCATATCTTACGCTCACCACCAGATCTCTTAGGAATTTGAAAGGTTCTGTAGCATTTTTGAGTTCCCACGGCATAGAGTATATATGTGAGTTTGCTACGCGGAACCTGCAAATAGTCAGCCAACTCATTTCGGGTCTGAATCTCACAAAATCTTCCCATAGACCTTCTCCATTATAAGAAAGAATGAGCGTGCGGCAACTCATTATGCCGATATGGTGCATGGATTACAAAGAAATACTGCGCAACACTGCAACACAGTAATGTGATAAGCGGCAGACGTTCCTACCGTTATTGTCAACGCTTGCGAAACACAAGCACAAAATCTTGCCGCACGCTCAAAATTATTATACAGAAGGTTTCGACGTGATTCAACCCGATTTGCTAAGATGAACACGCGCAGCCTAAAAAATGCTAATTATCGGTTATGAAAGCATCTGTAAAAGCAGTATCGGGCGGGGAAATCCTGACCGATGCTGCCCTGTCCTATAGGGTACTTTCGCCGTATTGGTCAGTGTATTAGTCAGGCTTGACCAATACGGTGACCAATATACAAAAATCAAGCAAAAACAGAGAAAAGTTCCTGATTTCTTGCAAAATCAGGAACTTTTTGGTGGAGACTACTGGACTCGAACCAGTGACCTCCTGCGTGTGAAGAAATACGGGGATTTTGGCGCAGGTAACTGCGGAGGTCTGACCGCTTGGGCCATGGTCGTTTCCAGAGTTACAAATTGCTGAAGCTGTATGATTTTTCAGCTTTTACAGCAATTGTGCGCTCGACAAATAACACTTCCGGTTATTCCATGATATAGACCGGGATTGGTAAACATTTTGATGCTGTGCAGAGAAAATCATACTCGGTCTACCAGAACCATCCTGCTGGTGGGTCGTTTTTCATTCGTATAATCCGCCTTTTTAGCGAAAGGCGCCGACGGAGTTATGAAAAGGAACGTTGAAACGCGCTCAAACTATTGATATAATAAGGTACAATGGTAGGAAAGGAAACAAGGCGGGAGGAAAATTGTGAAAATAGAACATCTTTGCTATTTGCAGGAAATTGCAAAATGCAAGTCCATTACAGCCGCGGCCAAACGCCTCTACATTGGGCAGACAACCTTGAGCGCGATTGTAAAGTCCATTGAGGACGAATTGGGTGTCAAGGTCTTTCGGCGGGTTCCCAGTGGCGTGCTCCCCACAGAGGATGGCGCCAAAATCCTGGATTTGTCTAAAGAGATCATTGAGCGGTACAACGAGATGCTGAGCAGCTACCAATCCAATAGTTTGCCTGAGAAGAGAGTTCATTTTGTGGGAGATACTACGGTTTGCCGGTATTTTTCCGTTTATCTGACAAAAGTTGTGCAGGACGTCAGCGAACAGGCATCTATCGTTTTCCATGAGGTGAGCCGGAGAAAGGTGCTGTCCATGCTTCTGGACGGCGTCAGCAATCTGGGTGCTGCGGCGTTGGATATTGATGCGGAGTTTGAAAATTTCAGGTCACAGGCAGCAAAAAACGGCATCGAAACGCTGCAGATCGGCACAGATAAGTTCTATCTTTGTGTGCGGGCGGATCGAAAGGAATTTGTTGGGCAGCAGCTGGTCGATATTGCATCTCTGGAGGGAGAGCGCTATGTTGCCCCGCAATACTATTCCGCGGTACCGAATGGCACAGCCTTTAGCGAAGCGTTCCGCAAGCTGAATTGCGTGGCGACGCTGCCAAGTCCGAATTTGGTTCTCAAAGCAGTTATGGAGTGCGATGTGATAACCATTCTGACGGGCAGAAGTATTGTGGATGATCCGCATATTCGCTCAGGAGAGCTGCTGGCAATTCCCCTGACCGGATTTTCCGTTCCCAACAGCACGGGGATCTATCTTTTCAGCAGGAAGCGATCTTCTTTGACCTATTTTGAGAAAGTTGTGTACGATTCTTTGCAGGGATACTGCGAGCGGACACTGAAACCTCTGGAGGGCGATGAAAATACCCGTCCGGCTATTGAGAGCCTGAATCAATATTGATGCGAATCATAACCACCACTGAAGTGGTGGTTTGCACAGACCCTAGAAGGGTCATTACTGGCTTTACCCCTAAAGGGGCATTGAACAGTTTGGCACCGCATTACACTTACAGGCCGCCGCTAAAGCGGCCTGTTTTTATGCCTTACTATTCTTGCTACCCGTAAACGGGTCTGCATATTCCTTCATCGTCATCTGATCCATCATCTCATCCTCTACTAGCTGGTTGCGGATATACTCCTCTATTGCTTTCTTGTTCTTTCCTACCGTATCTACATAGTAGCCGCGACACCAGAAGTGCCGGCTCCCATACTTGTATTTGAGATTCGCATGACGATCGAATATCATGAGCGTACTTTTTCCCTTGAGATATCCCATAAACTGTGCTACACTTAGATGCGGTGGGATACTTACGAGCATATGGATGTGATCGGCACATGCCTCCGCTTCGATGATTTCCACTTTCTTTTCTTCACACAGCTTCCGCAGTATTTGTCCGATATCCGCCTTCAATTCCCCATATATCACCTTCCTACGGAATTTCGGTGCGAATACGATGTGGTACTGACATCTCCATGTGGAATGCGCACTGTGATTTACCTCGTTTTTCTCCATATGGATAACCTCCTTTGATTCTTGGTAATGCGGTCGCCAAACCATTACCATCCTATCATCGGAGGTTATTTTTCATATACTGAAGTCCTTTTTCCCCCGGTAGAACCGGGGGTTTATTTGGCTTCAAGCCGCCAATGAGAAGAAGGCCGTCCCGCAGCGGGACGGCCTTCTTCTTTGAAGGGAAAGTAGGGAGAAATCAAAGCATGCTGACCATGACGCCGGCAATGATAACAGAGGCAAGGGAAACAGCCACAATACCGCCGATGATGACCTTCTGCAGGACGCGCTCCTTCAAATACTCCTCTTCCTCAGGAGTCTGAGCCAGCAGGGTGATGACTTCCATGCAGACCTGATAATTCAGGGGGTATCCGGCATAGGAACCCATGGTGAAGGCCATGACCAGGCCGCTGGGCATACCCAGCTTCTTGCCCAGAGGAATGCTGAAAACCAGCACGCCCACAGCGCCGATGATGATGCAGAAGGCAATGGGGAAGATGCGTTCCACAAGGCCCATGGGCGTGATCTTGGCAAAGCTGACACGCATATTGATCATCATAGCCATCATGAAAAAGCTGAGGACGCCAGCCTTGGCCAGAGGCTCCTTGGCCAGCAGACCTGCCTGCTTAAAGACGATGCCGAAAACAATTCCCACGATTGCGGTACCAATGAGGCCGTTGGTCAGCGCGGAGGTGTACTGCGCCACAGTGCCGGCCAGAGCGCCCAGAAACACACAGGAGGCAAGATGCAGGATCGGTGTATTATACTTGGCAGGAATGCGGTCAATCAAGGCCTTGGAGGTGGTGGGAGCTGCGTTGGCGACAGCACTCGCCTTCGGATCGGGAGCGGCGACATTGCCGGAGCGGAAGTCAGCCAGCAGGCGCTCGCATTCCTTGCGGGCGCCCAGACTCATTACGGGCATACCCACAAAGGTCTGCATGGACAGCATCAGAACGATGGTAACAGCCAGATCATCAGCGCCCTTGGCAACCAGTGTCTCATTGACCAGATTGGTTGCCACCAGACCGCCCACCAGACAGGGATAGCTAGCAATGGCCATGTCCAGACCAAACAGGGGCGTAACAGCCGCAAATACCAATACGCCCATGCCCAGACAGCCTACCAGAGTAATGACGACTACGCGCCAATCCTGCTTCAGAGCGGACAGGTCGAAGGATGAGCCGACATTGATCAGCAGAACCAAGTTGCAGATGGCGGCGACTACGGGGATCTGGGAGGTTGCGATGATGTCGGCGGGGAAAATGGTCCAGTAGCCGATCAGAATGAAAACAGAAAAGAAGATCATGGTGCCGATACGGGCACGGGTCTTGGTGCTTAGGACGGAACTGATGTAGTACATCACGACCAAAATGGCTAATGCCCACCCAAATGTAAATGTCATATTTCTCTCTCCTTGTTCTATTTACTTGCTGGCGTTCAGATAAGTTGCCATAAAGACTTTCATACCCACCAGCATAGCGTCTTCGTCCAGAGTAAAACGGCAGTTATGGGGAAGAACGGTAATGCCCTTGGTTGCGTTGGAAACGCCAAGCTTCAGGTAGCAGCCCGGCTTTTCCAGCAGATAATAAGCGAAGTCCTCGCCGCCCATATTAGCGGGAGCAGTAACAGCGTGGTACCCCATTTCCTCAATGGCATCCCATGCCATCTGCGTCTCCTCCGCGGTATTGACCACAGCGGGATACCCTGCGTCACAGTGATACTGGCAGGTACAGCCCTTCATGGCGCAGACAGCGGCGGCAACCTCGCCGACTTTCTTTTGCATCTCGCGGAACAAGGTGTTGTTGTGGGTGCGAATGGTGCCCCGCAGGATCGCGGTATCCGGGACAACATTGACGGGTGACTTATCTCCGGCGATGAACTGGGTCACATTGATGACCAGCGTTTCCTGAGCGCTGGTTGCCTTTGTGACTAACTGATTCAGCTCGCTGATAACAGCACAGCCCGGCGTGATGGTATCCACGGCCTTGTGGGGGAATGCCGCATGACCGGCCTGACCCTTGATCACGATCTCGAAATTGGAGGTAGCTGCAAGCGTGGGACCGCAGGTACAGGCAATCGTTCCGGTTTCGTACATGTTGCTGATATGAAGGCCAAAGATTCGATCCACATCCTTCATCACGCCGTCCTTCACCAGATAAGAGGCTCCTCCGGGCATGACCTCCTCCGCCTGTTGAAAGAGAAAGCGAATACTACCGTGCTTAATCAGATCACGATTCGCAGAAAACGCTTCCGCGAGGCAGAGCAGAATAGCCGTATGGGCATCGTGGCCACAGGCATGCATGACATTGGCAACCTTGGATTTGTAGGGGACATCCATCTCCTCCTGGATCGGCAGTGCGTCAATGTCTGCCCGGAAGGCGATGCAGGGGCCGGGCAGTCCGCTGTCGATCACACCGACAACAGAATTGCCGCTGATACCCGGCAGCAAATCAATACCTGCATTCTGCAGACGTTCCTTGATCCATGCGGAAGTATGTACTTCCCGAAAGGATAGTTCGGGATTTTCGTGAAGATACCGCCGGTACTCGACCAGCTTTTCGCTATAAGAGTCCACAATTTGGTTGATGCGTTCTTTCATGAGGCTCACCTCCAAAAGGATTTCTTGTTGATACAGTGACGAACTGTATCTGCCGCTGTATTCTACAATCTACGACAGGATTCGTCCAATCGGATTCTTTGCACAACTGCAGCAAAAAATCAACTTGTCATATAAATGCACAGTTGAGCATCCTCGGTTCTGAATGTGTTTTCACCAGATCCGGTTGCTGAAATGTGGCCTCCAGGTTTTATGCTATCCCCATACCAATAAATGCGATTGGCACTTTTCCCGATTATCCGCTACAATATGAATATCAATAAACGCCATATTGACCTGACTGCTTTCGAGCTGTGGTATCTAAGGCACTGCTATGATACGGCAGCCGCGGTATGAAAAATCGTATCGCCGAGTATTTCCGGAAACGGGGATACTTTCCGTTTTTGTAAAGGAAGCAAGGCTTACGGCTCAAACAGGCTCCGGCTGGGAGCCTGCCTGAACGTGCTTTGTGTGTTCCACAGGGCACGATATTTTTTTGAAAGGCAGGGATATGATGCACCTTCCTGTTTTATCTTTCACAGCGTATTCCAACACGGGAAAGACCACCTATCTGGAAAAGCTGATTCCCAGCCTGAAGGCAGCCGGGCTGCGGGTGGCGGTCATCAAGCATGACGGGCACGATTTTCAGGCAGATACCGAAGGAAAGGATTCCTGGCGATTTGCCCAGGCCGGTGCGGACGTGGTGGCTGTTGCTTCCGGGTCGAAATTTGCCCTCTTTCAATACAGTCCCGTAAGTCTGGACGATATCATTTCTCATATAACGAATGTGGACCTCATCATCACCGAGGGCTATAAGCACGGGCCCTTCCCCAAGATTGCCATCTTCCGCTCAGATTCCGGGAAGGGTCTCTCCATTCCAGTGGAGGAATGTCTTGCTATCGTCGGAGATTATCCGGAACAGGTAAGCTGTCCTGTTTTTCCGCTGGATGATCCTGCCCCACTTGCCGACCATCTGCTGCACCTGATGCAGACAGGCATACTAAAATAAGGAGTATCCCCATGAAGTCGATCACCGTTGAAGAGGCGCTCCAACAGCTCTTGGAGCACACGCCGATTTTAAACGAAGAACAAATGCCACTGCTCAAAGCACTGGGGCAGCGCTTGACACAGAATATTTGCGCGGATCACCCGCAGCCGCCCTTTGACCGTTCCCCCCTTGACGGCTACGCCCTGCGGGCAGCGGATATTGCTCAAGCCTCCGCGGATGCGCCGGTAACGCTGGAAGTCGTGGATAAGCTCTATGCCGGGGATGTGTCTTCCGTCCCCGTTCTGCCGGGACAAGCCGTCCGCCTGATGACAGGCAGCATGGTCCCTCAGGGCGCCGACTGTGTGATTCGGCAAGAAGACACCGATGAGGGTGAGCAAATGGTCCGGATCTTTCAACGTGTTGCCGCCGGCAGAAACATCTGCTACCGAGGCGAGGAATACCAGGTCGGCGAATGCCTGCTCTCGGTGGGACAGCGGATTGACACGGCGGCAATTGCCGTGGCGTCCGGCGCAGGGCGAAGCACACTGCCGGTTCGCAGGCAGGCAAAGGCGGCAGTCGTCTCCACGGGAAGTGAGCTTCAGCGACTGGGACAGCCGCTGATGCCCGGGAAAATTTATGATTCCAATTCTGCTTTTTTAGCGGCTGAGCTGCAGCAGATGGGTGCAGCGGTCACAGAGATCCGTTCTGTGGTTGATGAAACGGACCTGATCGTACAGACTCTGACTGAATTGGCAGGGACCGTGGATCTGATTTTGACGACCGGCGGCGTTTCTGTGGGGCAGAAAGACCTGATGGAAACCGCTGTCTTGCAGACAGGCGGACACATCGTTTTTCACGGAGTCGATATGAAGCCCGGTATGCCAACGATGTTTGCCATGATCGGCAACACGATGGTCCTCTGCCTTTCCGGCAACCCGTTTTCAGCAGCCGTCCCCTTTGCGCTCTTTGTCAAGCCCATCCTGGCCCGTATGGCGGGCGACTTGTCCTGGGAACCTCACTGGGAGCAGGGACAGGCGGCCACCCCGTTCCCGAAATCCAGTCCGACCCGACGCTTTCTTCGCGGGACTTTTCAAGAGGGCTCAGTGTCCATTCCTTCCAAACAGGCCAATGGACAAATGCGGAGCATGATTGGCAGCAATTGCCTGCTGGATATCCCTGCGGGGACAGAGCGTATCAATGTGGCAGATACGGTGCGGGTTCTGATGATATAACAGGGGGTATGCTTATGGCCTTTCCAATCGAGCGCTGCGGCGCGGTCATTTTAGCGGGTGGACAATCAAAACGCATGGGCAGGTGTAAGGCATTGCTTGAAATTCAGGGTGAAACGATGCTTTCCCACCTGACACGGCAGCTTTTACTCTTTTCAGAATTGCTTCTGTCCGCCAACGACCCTGTCCTGGCTCGGGGCCTGCCTGTGCGGTATGTCCCGGACATTTACGAAAACGCCGGGCCCGCCGCCGGACTCCACGCCGCATTGTCAGCTGCGTCCAGTGATGCACTGTTCTGCGTGCCGTGTGACATGCCGAACTTTGATGTGACCTTGATCGATATGCTGCTTGCTTATTTTACAACAGAAACAAATGCCGTCATATGCCGGGACGGAAGCGGGCGTCTGCATCCGCTGTGCGGTATTTATGCCAAGCGGGCGCTGCCGGTTCTGCAGGAGCTTCTGGAGCAGGGAGAGCACAGGATGGCCGTGATCTTGGAAGCGATGGACTGTTTGATCGTAGATACCGGCTCTATCCTGCCGGACAGCACATTTTTCAACATGAATACACCTGAGGCGTATCGCCTGGCGATGGCCAATCAGTAAAGGAGCTTATCTGTGGAAGATACATTTGGACGGACTGTCGATTACCTGCGGTTGTCTGTGACAGATCTCTGTAATTACCGCTGCCGGTATTGTATGCCGGAGGACGGCGTTTGCAAAAAAGAGCATCAGAGCATTCTCTCTGTGGAGGAGTGTGTAGAGATCAGCCGGGCCGCGGTAGCCTGCGGCGTAAAAAAAGTTAGGCTCACCGGTGGAGAACCTTTGCTTCGCAACGGGATCCTGGATATCTGCCGGGGGATCTCAGCCATCAACGGTGTTCAGGAATTATGCCTGACAACAAACGGAAGCCTTTTGCCGTATATGGCTACCTCTTTGCGGGACGCTGGTGTATCCAGATTGAATCTGAGTCTGGACACGCTGGTCCCTGAGCGTTTTTCGGCCATCACCCGCCGCGGACAATTTTCCGATGTGATGAACGGTATCCGTGCTGCGGAAGAAGCCGGATTCACAAATCTGAAGATCAATTCGGTCCTCATTGGCGGCTTTAACGATGACGAGATCGGTGATCTGATCGCATTGACTGTCGATCATCCCTGGGAGATCCGCTTCATTGAACTGATGCCCATGGGACCCTGTGCTGACTGGGATACCACCTGTTTCCTGTCCAATGAAACGATTCTGGAGCGGTTCCCGTTCCTGACGCCCATAGAATCCCAGGGAGTGGCTCGGCGTTACCGGCTTCCTGGCGCAAAAGGCACGGTCGGTCTGATCTCTCCTCTCAGCCATGAATTCTGCAGTCAGTGCCGCCGCATCCGGGTAACAGCGGACGGCAAGCTGAAGGGATGCCTGCACAGCCGGGAAGAGATCTCTTTGAAAGGGCTCCACGGCCAGCAGCTTGAAACGGCGATCCGCTGGGGAATTCGGCAAAAGCCCCAGTGTCATCATTTGACAGAACGCCCCAGTGATACACTACGGACCATGAATCAGATCGGAGGCTGAACCATGTCTGAGCTGACCCATTTCAATGAACAGGGCCGGGCCAAAATGGTGGACGTAACAGAAAAGGCCATTACCCACCGGACAGCTGTTGCTGGCGGAGAGATACATATGGCTCCGGAGACCATGGTCCACATCAAAAACGGCACCATGAAGAAAGGTGACGTACTGGCGGTGGCCCAGGTTGCCGGTATCCAGGCCGCCAAGCACAACTGGGAGCTGATCCCCATGTGCCATCCCCTGCCTTTGACGGGCATTGATATTGCGTTCCATCTGTCTGACAATCCTTGTATGGTGGAAATTCGGGCTATCGTTTCCTGCACCGGCGTCACCGGGGTAGAGATGGAGGCCCTGACTGCCGTTTCCGTGGCGGCGCTGACCATTTATGATATGTGTAAGGCGGTCCAGAAGGACATGCATATCACCAACATCTGCCTGCTGCGCAAGAGCGGCGGCAAGAGCGGCGACTACATTGCGCCGGAACTTCCAACATATTGAATATTAAATCATTACAGGGGGCTATTTTTATGAATATTCGTGAGGAGCTGCTGCTTTTGAGCGAACAGGATGTTCTCGATTTGCTGACTCCGGCTGATGCCATCGCCGCAGCGGAGGACACCTTTCTCCACATTGGCCTGGGCGACATCACCGTGGGGGAAATGGCGCTGATGTACGCGGACGCAGATAAGAAAAACAATTTCCATTCCATGCCGGCCATTCTGCACCACCGGAACTATGCCGGCGTCAAATGGATCGACACCTACAGCGCGGCCCTGCCGGGTTATCCGTTCAGCCACGGCAATCTGGTGGTCCTCAGTGACACCTGCACCGGCTCCCCGCTGGCCCTGGTAGGCGCCACCAATATTACAACCATGCGCACTGCCGGCGGCCACGGCGTTGTGCAGGCCAAGTATCTTTGCAACCCTGATCCCGAGGTCCTAACGGTATTGGGCTGTGGTGCCCAGGCGAAGGCCGGCATGCGCGGGTTCCTGACGCAGTTCTCTTCACTCAAGCAGATCAGACTGTTCAGCCGTAGCCGCGGCCCAATGGAGCAGGTCCGAAAGGAACTGGCAGACCGGGTGGAGGTCATCCTTTGTGATTCTCCCGCGGAAGCCGTGGCAGGCAGCACGCTGATCCTGATGGCCTCTGGTTCCCAGTCTACGCTGGTGACTGCGGACATGATTTGTCCCGGCACCACCATTATCGGCATTGAGGGCTTCCGCGATCTGGACCCCAAGCTGGGAAAACAGGCGGACAAGTGGTACCTGGGTTACCGAAAGCCCGATGCCCACATTCTGCGGAGCCCGAAACTGAATCCCGGAAAGTTCCTGGATGAGCAGGATGTTTTTGGCGACATGACAGAGCTTTTGACGGGCAAGGTCCCCGGCCGGGAGCGGGAGGACGAGATCATCGTTTCTACCCATATGGGCATGGGAGCCCATGATGTCAGCTGTGCTGCCACTGTATATGAGCGTGCGCTGGAAAAGAACTGCGGCCAGCGTTTCTTGCTGGACACGCTGTGAGGAGGACAGGCATGAGCACTCAGGCAACCGTCGTATCCGTCAACATCAGTGAGCGGAAGGGCACGCTGAAAAAGCCCGTCTCGGAAATCTCGTTAAAGCTCCGCCACGGCATCGTGGGCGACGCCCACGCCGGAGACTGGCACCGGCAAATCAGCTTGTTGGCGGAGGAGAGCGTGGACAGCATGCGGGCTCTCTCGCCCATTCCTCTGGACGCAGGCGTGTTCGCGGAAAATATCAACACCGTAGGCATCGACTTAAAGCACCTGCCGGTGGGAACGCACCTGCGCATCGGTGCGGCCGAGGTAGAAGTGACCCAGATTGGCAAGGAGTGCCACAACGACTGTGCCATCAAAAGGGCGGTAGGCAAGTGCGTCATGCCTACCGAGGGCATCTTTGCTGTGGTCGTCCGGGAGGGCACCGTTTATCCAGGTGACGATATTGAGATTCTGGAGGAACCGAAATGAAGCTTATCAAGACCGGGGATGCTGTGGGTCATGTGCTGTGTCACGATATGACCCAGATCATCAAGGGCCAGTATAAGGATGCCCGGTTCCGCAAGGGTCATGTGGTGCGGGAAGAGGACATCCCAGTGCTGCTGTCCATGGGAAAGGAGCATCTCTACGTCTGGGAGATGACTCCTGGCATGGTACATGAAAACGATGCGGCGGAGCGGCTGGCAGCCCTGTGCGGCCGGGACAACATGGAGTGGAGCGACGTCAAGGAGGGCAAGATCGAGCTGATCGCCGCCTGCGACGGTCTTTTCCGGGTGGACAGCCAACGGCTCATGGCTGTTAACTCCCTGGAGGACATCATGATCGCTACCCGCCACGGCAACACTGCTGTCCGCAAGGGCGACAAGCTGGCGGGCACCCGTGTGATCCCGCTGATCATTGAGGAGAAAAAACTGAAAGTGGCGGAACAGGCTGCCGGGGAAAAGCCGCTGCTGGAGCTGCTGCCGTACATCAAAAAGACCGCCGCCATCATTGCCACCGGCAGCGAGGTGAAAAAGGGCCTGATCCAGGACACCTTTACCCCTGTGGTAAAGGATAAGCTGGCAACTTACGGTATCGAAACGCTGTCCATCACCTATTCCGGCGATGGCGTGGAGAATGTGTCAAACGCCATCGCTGAGGCTCGGAAGAACGGAGCGGACATCATCCTGTGCACCGGCGGCATGAGTGTGGACCCCGATGACAACACCCCCGGCGGGATCAAGCAGAGCGGCGCCCGCATTGTTACCTATGGCGCCCCGGTGCTGCCTGGCGCCATGTTTCTGCTGGGCTATTATGAGGACGGCACTGTTGTAATGGGCCTGCCCGGCTGTGTCATGTACGCGGGCGCCACCATCTTTGACCTGGCCCTCCCCCGCGTAGCCGCGGGCGTTGAGATGACCCGGGAGGACTTCGCCGCTATGGGCGAGGGCGGTCTGTGCCTGGGCTGCAAGCCCTGCCACTGGCCCATCTGCCCCTTTGGAAAGTGAGTTACCTATATGGAGACACCTCAAGAGAAAAAATACCGGCAGATGACAGAAAGTCCCATCGCACCGTTGATCCTTCGTCTGGCATTTCCATGCATCATCAGTATGCTGGTGACATCCTTTTACAACATGGCGGACACTTTTTTTGTGGGGAAACTAAATAATAACAGTGCTACAGGCGCGGTCGGCGTGGTTTACTCCGTGATGGCCATCATACAGGCAACCGGCTTTTTCTTCGGACAGGGAAGCGGCAGCTTCATCTCCCGGGAGCTGGGAAAGCAAAACCGTGATACCGCATCCAAAATGGTTGCAACGGGTTTCTCCTGCTCACTGCTGTTTGGGGTGGCGATATCAACGCTTGGGCTTCTTTTTCTAGACCCCTTGACACGCCTTCTGGGTTCCACCGAAACGATCTTTCCCTATGCCAGGTCTTACCTGCGCATTATCCTGCTGGGCACACCGTGGATGTCCACGGCATTGGTCCTGAACAACCAGCTCCGCTTTCAGGGAAATGCGATCTATGGAATGGTGGGCATTACCACAGGCGCTCTGCTGAATATCATTCTGGACCCTGTGCTGATATTTGTCTGCAGCATGGGCGTCAGCGGTGCCGCGTTAGCCACTGTGATCAGTCAGTTCATTAGTTTTTGCCTGCTCCTGATAGGTACAACACGAGGAAGTAATCTCCGTATCCACCTGTCAAAAACGCAGTTCCGCTTAGAATATCTGAAAAATATCTTTCAGGGTGGATTTCCCTCTCTAGCCCGGCAGAGCCTGGCTTCCGTAGCCACGATTTCCCTGAATCTGGCAGCTAAAGAGTATGGAGATGTGGCGATTGCCGCAATGAGTGTTACACAGCGCATCATGATGTTCGGCGCTTCCGCAATGTTGGGCTTTGGACAGGGCTTCCAGCCCTTTTGTGGTTTCAACTACGGTGCCAAAAAGTATAAACGGGTCATTCAGGGCTTTTGGTTTGCTGTCAAAGTATCATCCCTGTTCTTGTTGGGAATAGGCGCTCTTGGCTTCGCCTATGCACCGCAGCTGATCTCAATTTTCCGGGATGATCCCCAGGTCATTGCCTGCGGTGCAGTGGCATTACGCGCGCAGTGCATCACGCTTTTCACGCACGCGTTTCTGGTGATGTCAAACATGATGCTGCAAACCACAGGTCGTACCGGTCCTGCTACGTTCCTGTCCATGGCACGCCAAGGCTTATTTTTCCTGCCGCTTATTTTGATTTTACCTTGGCTTTTGGGACTAACCGGCGTTCAGATTGCCCAAGCGGTTGCGGATTGCTTTGCCGTTGCATGTGCGATCCTGGTTCAGCGCCGGACGCTGAAAGAACTGAGAGTGATGTCAGGGGAAGCAAGTTAAAACACATTGATAAAGAAGCTTGTTTTATGAAAAAGTATCTGCCTCTCCTACTGGCCCTGTGCCTGGTCCTGGCCCTGACCGCCTGCGGCGGCTCCAAGGAGGAGCCCGCTAAGACTGAAGAACCCGCCAAGACCGAGGAACCCGCTCCCGAGACCCAGGAGCCTGCTGCTGAGCCGGTGGAGATCACCGTCTTTGCCGCCGCCTCCATGCAGGAGTCCCTGAACGCTGTGATTGAGAAGTATAAGGCCGTGGCCCCCGAGGTTACTGTGGTCACCACTTATGACTCCTCCGGCACCCTGCTGACCCAGATCAAGGAGGGCGCCTCCTGCGACCTGTTCATCTCCGCCGCCCCCAAGCAGATCAACGCCCTGGACGGCTCCCTGAAGGACAACGCCGAGAAGAACCCCGACGGCCTGGACGTGGTCATTCAGGGCTCCCGGCTGAACCTGCTGGAGAACAAGGTTACCCTGGCCGTTCCCGAGGGCAACCCCAAGGGCATCGAAAGCTTTGACCAGCTGGCCGACCTGCTGACCAGCGGCGAGGTGGCTCTGGCCATCGGCAACAGCGACGTGCCCGTGGGCCAGTACACCCAGAAGATTTTCACCTATTATGAGATTAACGAGGAGGCCGTCGCCAGCAAGCTGACCTACGGCTCCAACGTGAAGGAAGTCACCACCCAGGTCTCCGAGGGCGCCGTGGACTGCGGCATCATCTACGGCACCGACGCCTTCTCCGCCGGTCTGACCGTGGTGGACAGCGCCAACGCCGAGATGTGCGGTCAGGTCATCTATCCCGCCGCCGTTCTGAATGTGGGCGAGCAGCCCGAGGCGGCCCAGGCCTTCCTGGACTATCTGACCACTCCCGACGCTCTGGCCTGCTTCGAGGCCGTCGGCTTTGCCCCATTGGCCTAACGCCCAATGGGGACCCCGGAATCGAACCTGAGCGGCCAGGCAAAGCCTGGCCGCTCCAAGGTTTTGCTCCGCAAAACGCTTGTACGCCGCTGATGCGGCGGCGCGCCTGTGGCGCGCTCCGGGAAATATCTGCCCTACTTTCTGAAACGCTCAGGAGGTGTTCTCCCTTGGACTGGTATCCTCTCTATAATTCGCTGCGCATCGCCGCCATTTCCACCGTCGCCGTATTTTTTCTGGGCGTCGCGGCGGCATATTATATCGCTAAGCTGCCCCGGTTGGTGAAGGGCGTACTGGACGTGGTGCTGACCCTGCCTCTGGTGCTGCCGCCTACCGTTGTGGGCTGGCTGCTGCTGTGTCTGCTGGGGCCAAAGCGGCCTCTGGGCGCCTGGGTGCTGGAAACCTTCGGCGTCAAGCTGGTGATGACCTGGTGGTCGGCCATCTTCGCAACCATCGTGGTGGCATTTCCACTCATGTACCGCACCGCCCGGGGCGCGTTCGAGAGCTTTGACCAGAATCTGGCGGACGCCGGGCGCACTTTGGGCCGCTCCAATGCCTGGGTCTTCTGGCGGGTGCAGATGCCCGTCTGCAAGCAGGGCATCCTGGCGGGCACGGTGCTGGCCTTTGCCCGTGCCCTGGGCGAGTACGGCGCTACCTCCATGATCGCGGGCTATACCCCGGGCCGCACCGCCACCATCTCCACCACGGTGTACCAGCTGTGGCGGACCAATGACGATATGGGCGCGCTGAAATGGGTACTGGTGAACATCGCCATCTCGGCGGTGTTCCTGCTGGCGGTGAACCTGCTGGAGACCCGCCAGCGGCAGAAGGGAGGCGGACGCTGATGGCCCTTTCTGTGGATATCCGCAAGAAAATGGGGGACTTTCAGATGGAGGTTCGGTTTGAAGCGGAGCAGGAGACCCTGGCTCTGCTGGGTGCCTCCGGCTGCGGCAAATCCGTGACGCTGCGGTGCGTGGCCGGCATCCTGACGCCGGACGAGGGAAAGATCGTATTGGACGGTGTGACCCTGTTCGACAGCGCGGCAAAGATCAATCTACCGCCCCAGAAGCGGCAGGTGGGATATCTCTTCCAGCAGTACGCCCTGTTCCCCAACATGACAGTGCGGCAGAACATCGCCGCGGCGGTGCGGGACAAGCAGCGGCGGAAGGCTGTGACGGAGGAGAAGCTCCGCCAGTTTCGGCTGGAGGAGGTAGCGGACAAGCGTCCCGGCCAGATCTCCGGCGGCCAGCAGCAGCGGACGGCCCTGGCCCGCATTTTGGCCTCGGAGCCGAAAGCCATCCTGCTGGACGAGCCCTTCTCGGCCCTGGACAGCTATCTGAAATATCAGCTGGAGGTGGAACTGGCAGAAACGCTGGAGCAGTTCCCCGGCACCGTCCTGTGGGTCTCCCACGACCGGGGAGAGGTGTTCCGCAACTGCCGTCGGGTCTGCGTGCTGGATCAGGGAAAGTCCCAAGGAACCTTTACCCTGCGTGAGCTGTTCCATGAGCCGGTGACGGAAGCCGCCGCCCGGCTTTCCGGCTGTAAAAACTACGCCGATGCTGTTCCAAAGGGAACTTCCGTATTCCTGCCGGAGTGGGGCTTGACCCTGGACTGCGGCAAGGAAGTGCCGGAAGACATCCACCGGGTGGGCATCCGGTCCCACCATGTTGCCATGACGGCGGCAGACGCTCCCGGTGCGTTCCCCTGTGAAGTACAGCGAGTCATTCAGGACGTGTTTTTCACCATCGTTTTGCTGCGGCCTGAAAACGCCGTACCGGATGCGCCGCCCCTGCGGATGGAACTGGACCGGGAGGACTGGGCCAAAACCGAAGATAAAAGCCGTGTATGGGCAATGATTCAGCCCAGGGATATTTTACTGCTGAAGTGAGGAGAGATGACTATGTATCAAGCCGCTGTTTTGACAGTCAGTGACCGCAGCTTCCGGGGGGAACGTCCCGATGCCGGCGGCCCACTGGTAGCGGAACTTTTGAAAAACGCCGGATATGAGGTGGCCGTTACCGCCATCGTTCCCGACGAGCAGGCCCAAATTGAGGAGAAGCTGCGCCAGATCACCGACAGCGGGGAGGTCCAGCTTCTGGTAACCACCGGCGGCACCGGCTTCGCTCCCCGGGATGTGACTCCGGAGGCCACTCTGGCGGTCTGTGACCGGTTAACCCCGGGTATCCCGGAGGCCATGCGCTATGCCTCCATGCAGGTGACGAGCCGCGCCATGCTGTCCCGGGCTCAGGCGGGGATTCGAAAGGGAACGCTCATCATCAATCTCCCTGGTTCTCCCAAGGCGGCGAAAGAGAATCTGGCGGCGGTGTTGCCCGCCATCGGCCACGGTCTGGAGATGCTGTCCGGCCGCCCCGCCGACTGTGCACGGCTCAGTACTGTTACCTGATTGATATTTGCAAATTATTGTAAGCAGAGGACACATTCGGACTGTCCCATCGGCAGATTCGCAGTGCAATCGTAACGTTAAAAAGGCGAGTGGAAATCCTTTCGGGAAATCCCCCCGCCTTTTGTGTTGCTATTTCACAGCGTATTGCCATTACTTAAGCCATGGGAGCCCATTAGCAGTTTCCTTGCTATTCGATAGCAAAAACATGCATTTGCTTTCACTGGAAAAGTGCTGTTAAATAAATATAAAAGTACCTTTACCATCAATATGCATCCATAATTTACAGAGGAAAGGAACGTGACTTATGTACGGATGGAGAGCAAAAATCGGCTTGATATCGCCCATGAGTGAAAATGCGGAGCACGCATTTCACATTTATGCCCCGGAGGGCGTTTCGTTTGCTTCTACAAAAATCAACTTCCCCGGCCCTACTCCTGAGGGGTTGACGATCCTGACGGACCGTCTGGAGGAAACTGCCTCCATGTATAAGGACTATGATGTGGATCTGGTGGTTTTTGGCTGTACCTCCGGCAGCTGCATCAAGGGCTTTGGATGGGACAAGGAGTGCATCGACCAAATCGAACGCGCCAGCGGTCATCCGGGGCTGACGACCAGCACGGCTGTTTTGGAAGCACTGAACACATTGGGCGCTAAGAAAGTCGCTGTTCTGACGCCTTATCCCGAAGCTACCAACGATGCGGAAAAGAAGTTCCTGGAGGATAACGGCTTTGAAGTCACTAACATTGTGGGCATGGATGTCAGTTACATTCGCTGCAATGGCCGCAAAATGGAGGATTGTGATGAATACTTCCTGTACCGCAACGCCATGGCCATGGATTTGAAGGGCGCGGACGTGTTCTTCCTGAGCTGCATGGGACTTACCACTCTGGAAATCGTAGACGAACTGGAAACTCTGATGGGCATTCCCGTGATCACCAGCCATCAGGCAACGCTGTGGAGCGCGCTGCGGCACTGCCGCGTGGGCGCAAAGCTGGATAAGCTGGGCAAGCTGTTCCAGCTGTAATTTGAAAACGACAGAAAGGACTGGATTCTATGATCTATAGAGACGACATGTACAGTATGCGTGCCAGAATCGGTGTCATCGCGCCCATTGATGATCAGGTAGAGCACGCCTTTAATAAGTATGCGCCTCCCGGTGTTTCTTTTGACAGCTCCCGACTTTGGTTTCCCGGGCCGACGCCCGAAGGTCTGGTTTTCCTCTCCGACCAGTTGGAGGAATCCGCCAAAATGTTCCGCAAGTGGCATCACGATGTCATTTTGTTCGGCTGTACGTCCGGCAGCTGCATCAAAGGCTTCGGCTTTGATAAAGAGTGCATTGAACGCATCGAACGCGCCAGCGGCTGTCAGGGTCTGACCACCAGCACGGCTGTGCTGGAGGCATATAAGGCGTTGGGCTTGAGCAAGACGGTAGTCATGACTCCGTATCCGGAAGCAACAAATATAGCCGAGAAGAAGTTTATGGAAGATAACGGACTGGAAGTCACTTCCATTACCGGCGTGGGCTTCAACCGCACCGGCCCTCTGGCGCATCCCAGCAAGGCATTTCTGTACCGCGAGGCCAAAAAGCTGAAAACGGAAGGCGCTGAGGTGTTCTTCCTCAGCTGCATGGGACTTGCCACGATGGAACTGGTTCAGATTCTTGAGGAGGATCTGGGGATGCCCGTGATTACCAGCCATCAGGCGAGCCTGTGGGCGTGCCTGCGCCATTCCCGCGTGTACGACAAGCTGCCCGGTTTGGGTAAGCTGTTTACGATTTAACCAGATTGTATAGAAATAAGAAAAGGAGGAACCCGTATGGGCTTTAATTTCCATGGTCCCCGCACAACGGATATGACGAAGCAGATGTGCCATTTCATTAAGACGCTGCAGTATGAGGACATTCCCCCCGCTGTCATCGAGCGTGCCAAGATGATGGTCATGCAGACCGTCGGCGTCAGTATTTGCAGTTCCGAGCTGAAGCAGATTAAGGACGCCATTGAGATTTCCAAGGAGATGTCCCCCGGCAGCGAGGGCGTCGCAACGCTTTGGGCAGATGGCAAGAAGGTCAGCTGGGAAGCGGCTGCCTTTACTGCCGGTACCATGGGTGACTGTCTGGACTGGGAGGACTGCTCTGTCACCGGCCATCCCTCCTGCGGCGTCATCCCTGCTGCCGTCATTGCTTCTGAAGTGCTGCACAAAAGCGGCAAGGAACTCCTGACGGCCGTTGTGGTCGGTTATGAGATTTACCAGCGTGTTGCTCTGGCCGGCAGAGGCGGCATCACTAGCTATAATATCTTCGGCATCCTGCCTACCATGATGAAGCTGATGGACCTGTCTGAGGAGCAGATGAACCAGGCATTCGGCGTGGGTACTGCCTGCGCTACTATTCCCGCCAACATCCATGAGATCACCATGTCTGATTCCCTGAATTACCTTTATGGCTGCCGTGCTGAAAACTGCATCACCATGATCAAGACTGTACTTAACGGCATTCAGAACATGGAGGACGCCTTTGATGATCCCAGCGCATATCTGGCGCACTGCGGTTATCAGGAACCCGAGTGGCTGACCAAGGAGCTGGGCGAGCATTGGATGATGATGGACATGCTGCTGGTCAAGCATTGGCCTGCCAACGTGTTTGTCCAGACCTACGCAGAGCTGGCCTCCCGTCTGGTGACAAAGAATAAATACAATCCTGACGATATTGAGGAGATCATCATTCGCCCCTCTGTCGCGTTCCGCCATTGGTACACTGATGTGGGCTACGAGTCTCTCACTCAGGCGCAATTCTCCATCCCCTACGCCACCGCATGCGCCATGTACCATCCCGATCCCGGTGCTGTCTGGTATCAGCCTGAAACCATGAAGGACCCCAAAATCATTGCCCTGATGAACAAGGTCAAGGCCGACGGCTTCGTGAAGATGGGCGGTTTGAAGCTCATCAAGGACATGATCGACGGCAAACATCCCGAGAAGTTCATGATCGTCCACCTGAAGGATGGCACGGAGTATGTGGAGAGTGCCTTCACCCATCCCGGTCATCCCAGCTACATGATGACACGTGACGAGTTCAAAGAGCGCTTCCGCTTGGAGACGAAGAACGTCCTCAGCACCGAAAAGATCGAGGGTGCGCTGGACTGCATCTGTCATCTGGATGAAGTCGAGGATGCCGCTGTGCTGCCCGAATTCTTCTATTGATGTGTCAGCCCGCTTATATCATTGACAAAACAGGAGGAATAGTATGCGGTACAATCGTTTATATAAAGAAAACAATTACCTGACGCCCACAACGAACACCCAGACGCTTAGCGAATACGCGGTGAATCTGAAGTACGAGGACATCCCCGCGGAGGTTGTGGAACGTGCCAAGATGATCCTGCTCCAGACCATCGGCGTGTCTCTGGCCGCCAGAAATACCGAGACCGCCGAGAAGGTTCTGAAGATGTCCCGGGAAGCCAACGGCGGCGAGGGCGGAGCGACCACGGTGTGGGGCACCGGGAAGAAAATGTCCGCTGTCAACGCGGCGCTGGCTCTGGGAACCATGGCGGATGCCCTCGACTGGGAGGATTGCTCCTGGACCGGTCATCCGGCTGCCGGCGTGATTCCCTGCGCTTGGCTGGCTGCCGAGGAAAGGCACAAGAGCGGCAAGGATCTCATCACCGCGATCGTGGCCGGTTACGAGGTCTATCAGCGTATCGCCATGGCTGTGCAGCCCAGTGAAGAACGCCGGAAGAACAAGGGCTGGGGTCTGACCAGCTGGCAGATATTCGGCTGTATCATTCCCATTGCCAAGCTGTACGATATGGATGCCCGCAAGGTCAATCAGGCCATTGGCGTCGGCTGCGAGTGCAGCACACTGCCCGCCTGCTACCACGCCACAACCATGTCTGACTTCTATCATTATGAGCACGGCTATCGTGCCCGTGACGGCTTCCTGATTGCAAAGGCGGTGGAAAAGGGCATTCACAACCAGCGTGACGCGCTAGATGAGCCTCGCTGCTACACCGGCGTGATTTGCGGCAACGACGGCAGCAACGGTTCCGGCGAGACTCTGATCCGCTCTGCCGAGGCAGACCTGACTTGGCTGACCCGCGACTTGGGCACCCGCTATCTGATTGTGGAAACCCTGCTGAAGCATTGGCCTGCCAACATGTGGGTTCAGACCTCCGCGGAGCTGGTTCACCAGTTGTCTGTCAAGCACGGCTTTGGTGGGGATGATGTGGAAGAAATCCTCATTGACGCGCCTGTTCTGAATCGCATGTGGGCGCCTGCCGAGGGCTTTACATCGGTTACCCATGCGCAGTTTTCTATTCCCTTCGTGGTGGCTGCCATGCTGTGTAATCCCACTCCCGGTGCTGATTGGTTCACTGCCGAAAACATGAAGGATCCCAAGGTCATTGCCCTGATGCAGCGTGTCAAGGCAGGCCCCTCTCCCGAAACCTCTCCGTCCGAGGGCTTCAAGATGTTCCGTGAAGAAACGGGCTATCCCATGAAGACCGTCACTGTAAAGTTGAAAAACGGCGAGACCTATCAGGGATCCATGGATTGCCACCCTGGTCATCCCAGGAATATGATGACCCGGGAGGAGTTTGTGGATCGCTTCCGGATTCAGGCCTCTCCTGTCCTGCAGGGTGAACGGCTTGAAAAAGCGATTGAGACCCTGTGCAGCATCGAAACCGTTGATGACATCGCATCTTTGGCTGATCTCTTGAGCTGAGAAGATCACAATGCGCCGCCGCTGACAGTTGCCATCTTCCGCCGGACGGAGCAGATACATTCTGTTCCGTCCGTGCGGACTCTCTCATTTGGCAAGCCTGTTTTGAGGCGGCAAATGCTTTGGAGGAATACAATGAAGAAAATTGCCATCGTTGGCTTTGGCGGCGCTGGTTACAACGCCGCCAAAGAGGTGCGGAGGCGGGACCCGGAGGCTGTCATCGATGTCTATTCCGACACCGATATCGGCCCCTACAATCCCATGCTGACCACCTACTACGTCAAGGGAGCCATTCCCTATGACGCACTGTTTCCCTTCGGGGATCTGGAGAGCATTCAGTCTGAACTGAAGCTCAATGTGTACGGGAAAAAGCCTGTTACCGGACTCGTTCCTGCAGAGAAGAAACTGCGTTTTGCTGATGGCAGCGAAGCTGTTTATGACAAGATCCTGATCAGCACCGGTGCATCCGCTGTGATGCCTCCCATCCCTGGCCTGGACCTGCCCGGCGTGTTCAAGATGCGTACTGCGGCTGATGCCGTGGCCCTGAAGAAAAATCTGGAAGCTGGTAATATCAAAAGCTGCCTGGTCATTGGCGCTTCCTGGGTCGGTATCAAGGTTGTAGAGGATATGGTGGCTTACCATGTTCCCTGCACACTGGTAGACGGCGCCAAGTGGATGTTCTTCGTGGCTGCCTTTGAGGAGACCGCCAAGCGTGCCCAGCAGGATCTGGAAGCCAAGGGCGTTCCGGTGTACTGTGAACAGATGCTGGATCATATTGAAAAGGAAGAAAACGGCCAGCTGACTGCAGTCATGCAGAACGGCCGCCGCTTCACCGCCGATACCGTTGCCGTCTGTATCGGCGTTCGGATGAATGTGGGCTTCCTGAAGGACAGCGGCATTGAAATGAACCGGGGCGTGGTGGTGGATAAGACCATGCGCACCAATTATGAGGGCATCTATGCTGCCGGCGACTGCTGCGAGGCCATAGATATTCAGAGCGGCACGCACCGCAACATCGGCGTGTGGTTTAATGCCAACAAGCAGGGGCAGGTGGCCGGCGCCAACATGGCTGGTCACAATATGGAATTTGACGCAAATGTGCTGGTGAACCTGGCGCACTATCTGGACTATGACTTTATCAGCATCGGTGATGTCAGCTCCTGCAAGCCCGAGGATGAGGTCTATGAATACGAGGACGAGCGCTACTACATCCGGGCTGTGAAAGGCGCGGACGGCATGCTGAAATGCGTAAACGCCATCAATTCCGCAGACAGCAACGGAATTTTGAAGAATATGTTCATCAAAATGTTTGAAACGCAGGACGCGGGTCTGGATATCAAGTCCGTCTGCTATCTGAAGTGGAAGGGCTTCCCGGACAGCTTTATCAATTTCTTAGGAGGAACGACCCTTGACTGAATTAGAAAGAAAAATCAAAGCCAAGATCCCCGGGGAGGATACTGGCATTGAAGTGAAGCGCTCTCTTTGCGCAATTTGCAGCCCCGGTCACCACTGCGGCGTGGACTGCTATGTAAAGGATGGAACGATCATCCGCGTGGAAGGCACGCAGGATCACCCCTATAACCACGGTAAGCTCTGCACCAAGGGCTCCTCTCTGCGCAACTATGTGTACCGCGAGGATCGCATCAAGACGCCGCTGAAGCGCGTGGGTGAGCGCGGTGAGGGCAAGTTTGAGCCCATCAGCTGGGACGAGGCGTATGAGATTATTGCAGAGAACCTGCTGAAGGTGCGCACCCAATACGGCCCCAGCTCCGCGGCCTTCTTCAGCGGCTACTGCAAGTGGTATCGCCCCATCCTGCACCGGATGGCGCATGTGTTCGGCAGCGTGAACTTCGCCACCGACGACAGCACCTGCGTCACTGCCAAGATTCTGGGCGACAAATGTACCGCCGGCTGCGGCGCAGGCCCCGACATGGCGCACGCCAATACCTTCCTAGGCTGGAACTTCGACGGATATTATTCCAGTCATCTGTCCGTTGCCGGCGTGCAGAAGCTGAAGGAGCGCGGCGGCAAGGTCATCATCATCGACATCCGGGATACTCCCGCTGCCAAAAATCTGGCGGACATCTTCCTGAAGATCAATCCCGGCACCGACGGCGCACTGGCACTGGGCATGGCTAAGATCATCATTGAAAACGGCTGGGCCGATATGGACTATGTGGAGAAGTACACCTACGGCTTTGAGGAGTACAAAGCGCTCGTTCAGCAGTATCCTCTGGATAAGGTCGCTGAGATTACTGGCCTGGACCCCGACATGATTATGGAGGCCACCAGACTGTATGCCACCAACGGCCCGGCTTGCACCAACTACTCTGCATCCGCTCTGGTGCACCACATCAACGGGTTCAATTCTCACCGGGCGATCGTGTGCCTGTCCGCTCTCACCGGCAACTTTGACCGCGTCGGCGGCAACATCCCCAATCCGCCCACTTATCTGCACAAGCCCGCGGGATTTGCTACCCGTGAGCATGAATTCCGCTCTAACCGCTATCCCGAGAACGGCCCCGAGCAGATCGGCGCGGAGCGCTTCCCCGTCTGGAATGCGCTGTATGATGAATTTCAGGCCGTGGATTTGCTGCGCCAGTTGGAGGAGCAGAAGCCCTACCCCGTCAAGGCTATCATGGGCTTCGGCATGAATGCCAAGATGCTGCCGGAGACCGACAAGCTGCTGGCTGCGATGGCGAACAATCTGGACTTCTTTGTGGACACCGATCTGTTCCTGACGATGACGGCCAAATACGCCGACATTGTGCTGCCCGCCTGTTCTTCTGTGGAGCGCGGTGAGCTGAAGGCATATCAGGGCGGCTATCTGACCTTTACCAAGCCGGTCATTGAGCCTCTGTACGAGTCCCGTTCCGATGTGGACATTATGTGCGATCTGGCACGCAAAATGGATTTGGATGATGACCTGCTCAAGCAGGGTTATGAGGCCTGCATGGACTGGATCATTGACGGCTGCGGCCTGACGGTAGCAGACCTGAAAAAGAGCGACCTGCCCGTAAAGGTTCCCATTGCCAAGTGGCCCGCTCAGGCAGGCAAGGTGCTGGCCAACGGCTTTAAGACCCCTTCCGGCAAGTTCGAGTTCTACTCCAACGCCATTGCAAAGATTGACCCCCGGCTAGACCCCCTGCCCAGCTACTCCGATTCGCTGGCTGACCAGAATGACCCAGAGACCAGGGAGAAGTATCCGTTCTACCTCTGCACTGGCGCACGTCTGGCTTATACGCTCCACTCCCGTATTCATGAGGTGCCATGGCTGCGCAGCCTGCGGCCTGATCCCACCGTGGAGGTTCATACCGCCGATGCTGCCCGTCTGGGGATCAAGGACGGCGATTGGGTGGCAATGTCCAGCCCCTATGGTGAGATTCGGATGCGTGTGAAAACCACCGGCCGCGCAAAGCCCGGCATTCTTATGGCGATTCACGGCTACACGGAGGCCAATGTTAACGAGCTTATCGGCCGTAATCACGTAGACCCCTATACCGGCTTCCCCGGCTTTAAGGGAATGCGCTGCAATATCCGCAAAGTTCAGGAGGATCAGTAACCATGAAACATGTTTTTGTATTTGACCAGAACAAGTGCAGCGCCTGCTCTGCCTGTATGATGGGCTGTCTGGATCAGAACGACACCGACATTGCTGCCGGCGACGTGTGCTTCCGCAAGACCTTCGACACCGAAGTGCCCCTGGCGGACGGCAGCACCTACTTTGCTTACATTTCTGCGGCCTGTATGCACTGCGTGGATGCGCCCTGCATCACCGCCTGCCCTGTGGGCTGCTTGAGCAAGGACCCTGAGACTGGATTCACGGTGTACGACAACACCAACTGTATCGGCTGCAAGAGCTGCGCCATGGCCTGCCCCTTCGGTGCGCCCCGCTATCGCACCTCCGATGGTAAGATGGTCAAGTGCGACGGATGCAACGAGCGGGTGAAGAATGGCATGAAGCCCGCCTGTGTCCGTGCCTGCTCCTTCGGCGCGCTGACCTGCGTCACTGAGGAGGAATACAAGTCCGGCGTCAGCGGACAGGCCTGCAATGCAATGATCGACCAGATGGGCTTGCGCAAGAAGTAATTGCTGCTTAACGAAAAGCGCTGTGGGATATTCCCGCAGCGCTTTTTTCGGAATTATAGATTCAATAGGCTCCCCAGAGGCGGATACTGTTCTTTCCCGCTGGCTGTTTTCTCCAACGGGTTCAACATATGTGCGGAGTTTTCCATAATGGTGTCATAGACGACTTTTTCATACAAGGATAAGGATGAGCGCTTCCGGCTATATAGGTAGACGCCGGTGCTGTTTCGCACACTGAAACCGGTCAAAGGAATGGCGACCAGCAAACCGGAAAGGATCAGCGGATCGTTTACCAAACATCGACCAGACAGGATGGTTATCATATCGCAGCCCAGCACTGCCTGCTTGACCAATTCCGGGTTTGGGAAAGTTGCCACACAGTTCAGCCGCCGGAACGCGTCGCTGAAGGCGGTGCCATTGGATACGGATGAGTAGTGCCGCGGCGCGGCATAGCGCTCCTCCATCAGCTCGGAGATGTCCACAGAGGTGCGGCCGACAAATTTTTCATAATTGCTGCGTATGCATAGATAGAACTTGTCCTCTCCGATCAACGTCACCTCCAGACCGTTGCGGGCAGCCTGCTCTTTGATGTCATCAATTTCCACATCATCCATTGTGCTGGAGCCAATGTTGGCAACGCCGTCCAATATTTCGGTGAGAATCTTTTTCCGATCCGCCTCATGAAATACGATAGATGCTTCATTATTATATTCCTGCAATACACGCGTCAGAAACACGGAAAAATAGCCGCAAATCGTGGGGTCGCCAATAAAATGAACGCGCTTTTCAGGGTCGGAATTCACATGGAAGGACTGCATCATGGAACTGTAACTGGCAATCACATCCTCCGCCATGGCCAGAAAACGCACGCCGTCCGGCGTTGGAACCACGCCGGAAGATGTGCGCAGGAAAATGCGGATGTCCAGTTCTTCCTCTATGGATTTGATAATGGCCGACAGAGTTGTCTGCCCGATATACAGGCGCTTGGCTGCAGAAGAGATCGATTTGCTGTTGGCAATCTCTCGCAGATAGTAAAGATGCTCGATTTTCAAGATACCTACCCCTTCCGCATCATTCATAATTGTTGTAGTTGTTGAAATGATTATAGCGCAATTTATTCAAAAAGTAAATGCCGCAAATTGCAATAACAAGTTGGACACCCCGTGGTAAAAACCTTGGTCACGGATGGAGCCGCAGGATCTATCCGTGAGCGAGGTTGCCGCAGCCGTCAGGCTGCGTAGACAGCGTCCAGAA
>Ga0129307_1000854_pt1 | contig 40516 bp, 34 predicted proteins | sample P1105metagenome_FD_94437 | JGI IMG/M metagenome (GOLD analysis project Ga0129307, IMG submission 94437) | Capybara group fecal microbial communities from Wisconsin, USA - P1105 metagenome | ecosystem: Host-associated > Mammals > Digestive system > Large intestine > Fecal | place: USA: Wisconsin...
GCCGTTCAAACTGCCCACCACCGCTCGGGCATCGGATTGTGTCCAGCCTTCGCTGGCGTAATTGTGTTTTTCCGTTCTGGAGCCGATAGTCACGCCTATGCCGCCGGTGCCGAATACGCCGGAAGTTTTCTTAGTTTCCCGATAGTGATTCTTGAAGTGGTTAGTACCCGCACTTATGCTGACATTATTGCCCGCGATGAGGTTTATATCATGCTCCGCCGCTAATTGAACCGCCGTCGCAGTGATATCTTTGCCCGCAGCAACCACCATAGTGTCAGCCGAAAGCTGTGTGCCTTGTTGGGTTTCATCGGCACGGGAAAGCTCCGTGGTCTTCGTCGTTTTGGTTACGCCCCCGCCGCTTTTATATTTATGATATTCATATAGGCTTGAAGAGGTTTCCGCCGTGCCGAGCATCAATGAATTTTCCGCCAGTAACGCCAGTTTTTGCTCGCTTTCAAGCTGTGCGGCTTCGGTATTAATATTGTTGCCCGCAGATAAAACCACATCTCCCTTACCTTTAACATGGCTGATTTCCAGTGTCTGCGCACTTTCATTACGATAATGATCGCCCTTGCCGACTTTTTCATCAAACCCGACGGAAAGTGCGGTCAAATTAATGTCATTTTTTGCCGCGAGCCAAGTTGCTCCTTCACCGTCGTTGCGAATTTCCGCCCCTTGCAGGTTGATATTGTCGGCATTTATGCGCAGTAACCCGTTATCACCTTTAACATAAAGCGTGGATTTTCGGTCAAGGTGGGTTTCTTGCCCTTGATAACCGTTAAGATTAACCCGGCTGGATTGCGTGGTGCTTTGTAAATTCAGATTACCGCCGGCGTCGATCAATAGCGCATTTTCCGCCTCCATCGTACCGCCTTGTTGGTTAATATCCCCCGTCGTTTTTAATGCAAGCGTCCGGCCGGTTAATAACCCCGAATTGGATAAAGTTGTGCCGTTAAATGTCAGCTTGCGCCCTGCGATTACACCTTCATTGGTTAATGATTGTCCCTCCAGCGACACTTCTTGTGCCGAGATTAAAGCCCGTTCGCCGGTTATATCGTCTTGTTGCGCCATCATATAAACACGCGGTACCAACACGGTTTGAGTTTCGCCGTTCGGCAGCCGCACCGTTTGATTTTCAAGCCACACAATATCGCTTGTCAGCTGCGAGACTTGTTCCGGCGATAAACTCACGCCTACGGTTAAATTAAACTTTTGTGCGAAAGTGGCGCCGTTGTTCATTAAGGCTTTATACTGGTTCTCGAAATTTGCGTAATCGCCTAAAAAATAGCGGCCCGTCAGTTGGTTAATTTGCTCGCGCACCAAATGCTGTTCATAATAACCGTCGCCCAAACGTTTATGTACGTGTTCATGATCGGTACGAAGCAGAGTAAACATATAGTCACTGCTTAACCATTTGCGTTGATCGGTAAAATCCGGATCCGTCTCAATCAGCACATGGTCATTTGCCTGCGGATTAAGTTTGTAAAGGCTGGAGGTCGGCAGTTGTACACTTCCACGGATAAAGCGAACTTCAGCAATCGGCGTTTTTTCTTGTTGCGTGCTAAGCGAAGCTCCCGCGGTATTCAACGGGTTAAGCGTAATCGCGGAAACGGCTAAGTCCGGCGATAGCGTTTGGCGCGTAACCTGCCCGAACTCTTCTGTTTTTACCAGATTAAGCGCAATTGTAGTGTTGGTATAATGTAAATAAGCGTTTTTGTCACCCCAGCGTCGTTCATGATACCGTTTAGTGCCGCCGCGCCATTTCGAATACGTCCATTGCTGCGTGCCGCGTTCTTCAATGCTATTCAGACCTTCTTCATCTTCATTGCGGATCTTATTGGTATTTGAATTAAGGTTATAAATACGTTCGCCGGCAATAACCTGGCTTCGGTTATTGAGAAAATCGCCGGTAAAACGAATTTCTTTTTCACTTAAAATTTGTCCTGGTTTGGTTTCTTTTACCAACGTTTGTCTTTCAACGCGATTGGTAACATAAACATCCCAGAAACGGTAAAACTCACGCCCGATAATCTTGGCGTTATGGGCTTGAATTTTATCCCCTAAACTTAGAAAAACCTGTTCGTTTTGCTCCATCCAATCAAGATACGGCTGAATAGCATCACCGTATTCGGCGAGTTTTTTATTATATTCCGCTAGTGCCTTCTCATAAGCCTCTTTATCTTTTTCATATTGCTGAACACGAGCCTGATAGTTTTCTTGCCCTTCAAACACACGACGTCTTGGTTTGGTCGGTTTTTCCGGTCTTTCTAAATCGGCCGGTATATCGGATAAATTAAGATTAAGTTTGTTCGTCGGCGCCGGCACACCCATCACCTTCCAAACCGGATCATCCGGCAAATACAGGGCGTTAGGATTTGGTACGCAACCGCTTCTGGTCGATTCATCGACACAACTTTCTTCATTCGGCATCGGAATAATATAACCGGAATAATCCTCGTTCTCCGGTCGTTTTGTCGGTAACGGCGTATTTTTAGGGATAACCTTTCCCGCCCGGCTATAGGATACCCACTTCAGCAAATCGAAATTGATTCGTTCTCCCGTTTCTACTTCATCTGTAAGCAGATAATGTTCATTGAGATTATCTTCCTCATTAATTTGTTCAACACGAGTTTGTAAATGCTTATTAATGTTTTCAACGGATTTAACGCCGAAGTAAATATTTTTTCCTTCAATCAATGCGCTAACGTTACGTAGCTTATCCGCCTCGCCCGTTGCTTGATTGTTCCCGTTTAAACGAGCTCCGAAAACAATCCCCCCTTCGCTTGAAATGGTTGTCCCTACCCCGTTTTGATTTTTCTCGTCGCTTAAATAATTCTGTTCGTTGCTAATTTCAAGAGCGCCGATATCTAACCGTTGTATCGCTGCAATCGCAGCAGAGGTAACTTTATTATTAAACCGCTCATCCTGATTAATCAGTTTCCGGGCCTGCAGGGCAATATTTCCGCCATAAATACGACCCGAACCGATATTATTTAATTGATTACCCACACGAATATTAAGCTGGTCGGCGCCTTTGATTAATCCGCGGTTGGTTAAATCGGACCCAACGGTTAAATCCGTATAACGGGCGCTAATTCGTCCCGTTTCCCGGTTATCAAGAGACTGCGCCCGAACAGTTACTGAACCTTGAGAACTAAAATTAGCCTGATTGACAAGTGCGCCTTGCGTACTAAAATTCAGCCCAGAACGCCCGATAATATCGGTTGTGGAATTAAATCCTTCCGTTAATTGAATGTGGGTATGATCCGCTTGAATTTGTCCGTTTCTACGCAAAGCATACGCATTCATAAATAAATTCTGAGCTGCTTGTATTGCGCCGTTTTCATTTTCTACCACGCCTTGTGGTAAAGAAAGCGTGAGGTTCCCGTTCGAAAGCAACTCACCTTGCTGATTTTGGGCTAATCCTGTGCTTTCCAGCCGTAATTCATTCTCTGCATAAATACCGCCTTGGAAATTATTGAGTTGCTGTGCGGTAATACGGATATTCCCGCCTAACAAGCCTTGAACCGGAGAACTGTGTTCATCGTCAGGTTTCGTATTTGAATTATCAATCTGCTGCGCCTGAATCTGTAATGTACCACCGCTTTGAATTAACGAACCGGTCGGCATAATTTTCCGGTTATCCAGTATATTTTTCAGCCGTAAACTCAGTGTATCTTCAGCAAAAATCATACCACCTTGATTTACTAATTGATTACCCTCAACATAAAGCGCCGTTCCGCCCAGAAGCTGCCCCCGGGTATTATTCACATTATATTTGCTGACGGAAATATTTAACGCGCCTTGCTCCGCCGCAATAATACCCTGTATATTATTTAGCCCTTGGTGGATGAGCTCAACACCCGTTTTTCCAATAATTTGCCCGGACTGGTTTTCTAAACTTGATGTCGAATTCGCCGATAAATTCTCCTGCTGGCTACGAATAAGGCCTTTTCTATTACTGATAGACTGCATTTGCAATGCAACGGCACGGTTAGCCACCAGCTGCCCGTTCGCGTTGTCTAACTTGCGTCCTTGCAACGTTAAGGCGCCTAAAGCAAGCAAGCCCTTCTGCTGCGTATCACGATTATCAATATCGGCCTGATAAGTATTAACCGACATATTCGCACCGGTTTGAATAAATCCGGCCCGGTTAATCAATCCTCCTTTCAAGTTCAGCGAAAGATCCTGATTTCCGGCACTCGTCCACATTCCCCCGGTATTGTTCACCGCATGAGCCGCAACCGCAATCCAATCACTGCTTAAATTCGCCCGTTCCGTCACCAATTGCGTAGGCGTTGAAAACCGTATTTCGTTAACGGCGTTCAAATTCGAGTACGAGGCTGTGATTGCTCCGGTTTTGGCATTACCGGCAAGCCGGTAAGCCAGCGTCTCAGACTGATCTAAGGCAATGGAACCCGCATCGATATGAATCTCGCCCGAAGCAATATTTTTCCCTTTAACCTGTGTTTCTTCCGTGGAAGAAAAGCGGACTGATTTTCCCTGTTCATTTAAAGCATCAAGGTGATATGTCGTACCTTGCGTTGTATCCTGGCTTGTTACGCCTGCAGCAATTAATGAATTTTCGTTCGCTAAAATCTTATTGGCCTGATAATCGACTTCACCTTTCGCAATGGATTCTCCTTGCTGGCTAAGCGTATTTTTTGCTTTTAGCCGAATATTTCCCTGGTGAGCCGTAATTCGGCCTTGATGATTAATATCCGCTTGGGTGATAAGTTGAACGGACTGCTGATGTGCCTCAATAACACCACGATTATCAATTTGGCCTTGCGCATTTAGCCGAATATTTTGTCGGGCGCTCATCGTACCGCCGTTGATAATCCGACCTTGGCTGTCAATGTCAATATCTCCTGCCGTCGCACCGATATGCCCTTCATTTCGTACACCCAAGCCTTGTTCGGTACCGATAAGTTGAATCTTTCCGGCATACATACCGCCCAATTCGCTTACATCAAGTGCATATTTTTTTGTCTCGGCAGTTTTGACAGATGGTTTCGTATGAATAATTTGTAGATTATCGGCATCGGCTTCATCCCGCTTCACCGTGTTTTGCCCCGTCACCAGGCTGATTTTCTTATCCGACCAGACACCGGAGTTAATTTCGGCTTCGCGCGCAATAATTTCCGTGTAATCCACACGGCTGTTATCCAAGCCTTTACCTGAAATTTTCACGCGCCCTTTCTCCACTGCAAAACTGTCTACCAGCCCATCTTTCAGTTGCGGTTTACCGGTAGTTAGCGTCGCCCGGGAAGAATTGATAATGCCGCATCCCTCACAATTTATACCGTTGGGATTGGCAATAATCACATCGGCTTTCTTTCCTGCAACTTCTACATAACCTTTTAACAGGCTGGGATTGGCGGAATTTACTTCGTTTAAAATGACACGCGCTTCACCGCGAGCCAGGTAAGGATTACCGGCCACCAGACCACCTTGTTGAGTTTGGACTAGCTGACGGCTGTTATTAAGAATGGCACCTTCCGTATCTACATCAAATTGCGCATATTTGTTGTGAGAAAGTCCTTTAGAATTTGGAGTTTGGATATTAACCTGAGGAAGACCGTTGGCAGTGGAAAGGACTATCGGCTGCTGATTTGGCGATGCCATTTTGTCGGCACGAATTTCCAGCCCGGCTTGAGCAGTCACTGAAAAACTCACAAATCCCAGCATACAAAACAAACGAAAGGCCAGCGGTGTTATCGAAACAAAAACAGGTGAAAAATCGACCGCACTTTTCTGATATCCTTCACCGGTATCTCCCGTTCGTATCGACTTATCCGCACTTCTAGCCAGTTCCGATGTAACAACCAAACGTTGTAAAGTACGGTTAAAAATTACGCGAAATTTATTTTTATTCATGGCATATCCTTGATCGTGAGATGAAAGAATTAAAACGAATAGCCGATATTAAATCCGGTTAATGTGTTAGAGGTTCTAAAACCCTTGGGCTTGCTGATTGGCTTGCCAACAAAAATATCATAATAAAATCCTTTAACGCTTCCGCGCAGGCCTAATACACCGCCCACAAGATGTTTGCCAAGCTGTTCTTTCGTTGACCAGCCCATAACGCGCCCGGCATCAACACCGGTATAAATCCACTGATTACTGCGGACGATATTCCAGCTTAGATCGTTACGAACAAGCCAGCCTCGATCTCCAGTCAGCGTAAGCTCACCGTCAAAACCGCGCACCGTATAACGTCCGCCGAGGCTAAAACGATCCTGCATAATTAAAGGCGTTTTATTCCATTGCGCCGACCATTCCGTTGAAAAACGAAAATCCTGTCCGCCTAGCTGGAAGGGATGTAAATAACTTAACGATGCTGTCATAATTACCGGTCGTGACGAACCCTCATGCCATAATTCTTCCGCTGCCGGTAAAGCTCCGCGCGCGCCCGTACCACGTTTATAACTGAAATTTAAATCTAAAACCGACCGATTAAAATACTCGCGATACATAATCCCCGCTTCCCAGCCCGACATGCGACGGCGTTGCACTTCGATTTCCATATCATCAATATAATTTTCGGAATGGCGAGACCACAACGTACCATAAATGCTGATTTTACGCGTGCTGTCGCGATACAATAAATAAGTCAGCGATAATTTGTCCGTTTCACTTTCCCCCGAATAAAGGTAATTTGTGTATGCGCCGAAGATTTCCTGATGATAACGGTGTTGAGTATGTGAAAAACTTAAATTCCAGTAACCAAAGGGAATACTGTAATATACATTCCAGTTTTTACTTGCGCGCCGCCCGGCATCATCACTATGACGTTTAATACTATGAGTGAAACTGGCATAAAATAAATCATTAGCCGAGAACATATTATCCCAGGATAAGGCGGCGGAACCTTGCCATTTACCGGTAGATTTCGAACCGCTATCATCTAATCCAAAATTAATTCTAAACGGAAAGGATTGAGCGTAGGTTACGAGCAAATCACTGTCTCCGGCTTCGGCATCAGGAGCGTCACTCGGCTGGATTTCAATATTGGCGTCCGCCGTCGGCGAACGTTTTAAGTTCTCAAGGCTTTGTTCAATATCACGTAAATTTAACAAATCACCCGAATCAAATGTAAAACCGGTCCAGCTGTGCAAACGGGTAAAACGTGCCGTTTCCCCCACATCGGATACTAAAATATTGCGAATTTTCCCCAAAATCACGATTAATGTCAGTTCGCCACCCGTGAGGTCCTGTTCCGGTACAACAACCCGCGTCGTAACATATCCCCTATCGATAATGCGGTTCTGAATTTGTTTAACAATAGCATTAACTCCTTTGGGACCAATACACAAAGGTAATTTCAAATCTAAATTGCGGGCGGTTTTAGTAAGTTCCAGTCGGAATTGAGACGGCTTGTGCCGATTATCAGAAGAATAATCAAGAAGGGAAATTTTATAGATATCGAAGCATGGCTTCTCATTTACAGGAAATTGATCGGTTTTATCCCGCGCTATTTCCAGACGCACATCCGGTTGAGTTTTGAGCTGTTGAGCACGCTGCGCATCTTGCTGACGTTGACGTTGCTGTTGCAACGCATCAATCTGATTTAAATCGGGTGCCGCAGAGGCAACGAATGAAAGGAGTGCCCCCACAGACATACTCCAAATCTTAATAAATGACCTCATCCTATTTCCTTGCATAATTAAGATAAATCAACTGCCAATATTATATTATTTAATAATGACGGCGAATAGCTTCCAATAATAAAGAGATATAATTAATTCACGATGATTATCAATCATAGCGGTTTATAACGAAAAACGAAGTAGCACGAATAAACAACGGCACAATTAAAAAGGTGATTACCCAAGCAATCACCTTTGAAAATATTGAAATGCACATCCCCTACGAGGGAAATTAAAAAAGACGGTTTTAACGACTAATGATTATGTCCGCCGCAGCCGCAACCGCCGTGACCGTGACCTTCTTTCTTGCCGTGACCGCCGCAGCAGCCTTCACCGTGGTGGTGATGTTCGTGATCATGATCGTGATGATGACCGTGACCGCCGCAACCACAACCGCCGTGGCCGTGTTCATGGTTGTGATCATGTCCGTGACCGCCGCAACCGCAGCCGCCGTGACCGTGATCGCCGGAATGAATATGACCGTGCGCGATTTCTTCAGGGGTCGCTTCGCGGGTCGCCACCACTTCGACGGTAAAATGTAACTCCTGCCCCGCCAGCATGTGGTTGCCGTCTACAGTCACTTCCGTTTCCGCTACGTCGGTAATCACTACCGGCAACGGCCCCATGTCGGTATCCGCGATAAAACGCATGCCCACCGCTAATTCGTCCACGCCGACGAAAACGTCTTTCGGCACGCGTTGCACCATGTTTTCGTTGTATTCGCCGTAGCCTTCTTCCGGTTTTACCCGAACTTCAAATTTATCGCCGACTTCTTTGCCTTCCAACGCATTTTCCAAGCCGATAACCAAATTGTTATGTCCCTGCAAATATTCAAGCGGTTGGTTCGCCGGCGCTTCGTCCACCAATACGCCGTCTTCGGTACGAACTTGGTAAGCAATGCTTACCACCACATTTTTTGCTACTTTCATTTGTGATCCTTATTACAAGTTAAATTGCGCGCTATTGTATCGGATTAATTCCGCGCTGTCATTATCGCTCACGCCCGCCGGCCGCCGATTATTGCAAATCAATCGTGGCGTTCGCCGTCACTTTAATCTGCGTCGTACCGCTTTCCAACTGAACCGGCTCAGGCTCCGCCTCCATTTTCGCCATCCGCGGCGATGCCGCCAGCATGGTATCGTATTCGAACGGTTCCGCATTCAATTTCGGCAGATTCAGCTGCACTAAGCGATAACCCTTCGCTTGCAGACCGGTTTGAATGAACTCGGCTTTATGCCGAAATTTCGCCAGTAGCGCCCGCATCATTTCGTCTTCCAGTTTCTCTTTGGCTTCCGGCGACAGCAACGCCTGAATGGATTCAATGGAAAGCTGGTCGGAAACCTCGTCCACCAGTTGCGATAACGCATAAAAATCTTTGCTTTCCAGCACAAAATCCGCGCGCTCAACCCAACCGTTTTTCTGTCCTTTTTCGTTATAACGCACAACGGTGTTACGATGATTGCTTTGTATCGTCACCGCCTTTTGCGCCTTGATTTTACTTAATGCCAAGTTGATTTTTTCATCAATGGTTTTATGCAATGGCTTAAGTTCTTTGCCTTCTTCCTGTACGAACAAACGCACCTGTAAAATGTCCATCGGCACTTCTTTTTGAACTTCCACGGAAAAACTGACGCGGTTATTCGGCGTGGAAATTTCGGCAGGTTGCGCCGCCAGAGCGAACGGCACCGCCAGTAACGCTAACACTAACTTTTTCATAAAAAAACTCCTCAAAATCTGACCGCACTTTGGCGCGATGCGGACACAAACCGTATTCGATTATGCGTTTCGTTAAAAGTGCGGTCGAAAAAAAGCCTGTTTTTGCTGACGAGACGAAGAAAATCAGCGTTGTTCGTAATCGTCCTCGTATTCGTCGTCATCAAAGAATTCGCCGTCTTCGCCGTATTCGTCTTCATCGGCGTCGGGATCTTCAAAATAGGTGCCCCAGCCGTCATAAATGCCGCCGTGTTTTGCCACCAGCGGAACCAATTGCTGCTGTTGCGCATCGATGATTTCCGCTTTCAGTTCCACTTCCGCCACAATGTCGAAACAGTAAAGCGGCTTGCCGTTGTCGTCTTCCAGCTCTTCGGCGTCCGACACTTCATAACCGGCTTTGAACGCGTCCACCGCAATTTTTTCCAATTTATCGAAATCATAATGGGCAATGTGGTGTTCGATAATATAAAGGGCGTCGGGATCGCTACCGTCATTCAGCAGATTTGCAATGATTCCCCGGGTTTCCGCCTGTAATTCCTGTGGCGTCGCATGAGTCATGTTTTTTCCTTCTTTAAAAGAAAAAATCTCCTCCCTGCGGAGAAGATTTTTGAATGATTATTTTTTTAACAAATCGCGAATTTCCGTCAGCAATTCTTCCTGGGTCGGACCTTTCGGCGCGTCTTCCGCCGGTTTTTTCAGCTTGTTGATCCCTTTAATCATCAGGAAAATTGCGAAGGCGATGATGATAAAATCGAAAACGTTTTGAATAAACATGCCGTAATTCAACGTTACCGCCGGCGTTTCACCCGCCGCTTCGGCAAGTACCAGTTTCAGATCTTTGAAATCGACGCCGCCGGTTAAAATCCCCAATACCGGCATAGCGATGTCGCCGACCAATGAGCTAACGATTTTACCGAACGCACCGCCGATGATCACACCGACCGCCATGTCTACTACGTTGCCACGCATGGCAAATTCACGAAACTCTTTGATAAAACTCATAAAGTTGTCCTCAATAGTGAAATAATAAGAGATTGTATTATACTGGAACCATGTTCATTGTATAGCGGTATTTGTTCATTTTTTAGATAAAAAATGCGCTCGGCTGGAACAATCTTTCAATATCCGGCACTATTTTTTTATCGCTGACGTACACCACCACATGATCTTCGTCCTGCAGCACGACATCTTTTTTGGCGATAATCACTTCGTTCCGACGTAAAATCGCGCCCAGAATTACGCCGTTCGGCAATTTTAACTCCGAGACTTTGCGTCCTACCACGGCGGATGTCGCTTCATCACCATGAATGACGACTTCCAGCGCTTCCGCCACGCCGTGCCGTAAAGTGGCGACATTGGGCGTATCGCCTTTACGCACATGGGCAAGCAAGGCGGAAATCGTGGCTTGTTGCGGCGAAATGGCAATGTCGATAGCGCCGCCCTGAATCAGATTGATGTACGCCATGCGTTGAATCAATACCAGCGCTTTTTTGGCACCGAGCCGTTTCGCCAGCAACGCCGCCATAATATTGGCTTCGTCGTCGCTGGTGAGCGAAATAAAGGCATCAATATTTTCAATATGCTCTTCAAACAGCAAAGATTGATCCGACGCATCGCCGTGGAAAACCAAGGTGTCGGACAATTTCTCGGACAGCACCATGGCTTTGGCGGCATCGCGTTCAATCAGTTTCACGATACAACTGTGTTCCAACCGTTTCGCCACGCTAGCGCCGATATTGCCGCCGCCCACAATCATGACCCGTTTATAAGGTTTTTCCAAGCGCTGTAATTCGGACATCACGGCTTTAATATAAGTGGTTTCGCAAATGAAGGTGACTTCATCGCCGGCTTCGATAATGGTGGACCCCTGCGGACGAATGGTAATATCCTGGCGTAAAATCGACACAATCCGGCAATCGATGTGCGGCATGTGCTCGCGCAAAGCGGAAATGGCATAACCCACCAACGGCCCGCCGTAATAAGCTTTACACACCACCAAACTAATGCGCTGATCGGCGAAATGCGCCACTTGCAGCGCACCGGGATAATCGATTAGCCGCACCACTTCGTCACTCACCAGTTTTTCCGGCGAAATAATGTGATCGATAGGAAAAACTTCCGGCAAAAACAGTTTATCTTTTTCCCGTAAATAATCCCCCTGACGGATACGCGCGATTTTCGTCGGCGTGTTGAACAGGGTATAGCTCACCTGACACGCCACCATATTCACTTCATCGGAACTGGTAACCGCCACCAACAAATCCGCATCAGGCGCGCCCGCTTCGCGCAATACCGCAGGAGACGAGGCCAAACCGCGCACCACGCGCAAATCGTGCTTATCCTGCAAATATTCCAAGCGCGCTTCCGCGTTATCCACCAGCGTAATATCGTTATCCTCGCTCACCAGATTCTCGGCCAGCGTCGTGCCCACCTGACCGGCGCCCAGAATAATTATTTTCATAACGATTGTTCCAATTCTATTGGCTTCATGCCCGATACCACGGCAGCCAATCCGTTTCAAACTTATTTCGTGCGAATTATAACGGAAATTCAAAAAATTAGCGAAAAATCGACCGCACTTTGCGATTTTTCCGAAACCGCTTTATACTGCGGAAAAAGCATAACGGAGCAAAAAATGGAATTACATGATATTCGCGAAGACTACAGCAAACGTGAATTATCGGAAAAACAGTGCGACGCCGACCCGATTAAACAATTCGAAAAATGGCTCAAAGAAGCGATCCTGGCGAAAGTAAACGAACCTACGGCGATGAACGTCGCCACCGTCGGGGAAAATGGCAAACCGTCCAGTCGTGTGGTATTATTGAAAGAAGTGAATGCGCAAGGCTTTGTTTTCTTTACTAATTATTTAAGCCGAAAAGGTCAATCCCTGGCGACGAATCCGTTTGCCGCCCTGAATTTCTTCTGGCCAGAACTGGAACGTCAGGTTCGGGTGGAAGGTCATGTGATGAAATTGGACGAAACCAAATCCGACGAATATTTCGCCAGCCGTCCTTATACCAGCCGCGTCGGCGCTTGGGCAAGCGAACAAAGTACGGTCATTTCCGGTAAAAAAGTATTGTTGGCGAAAGCGGCGCTGATTGCGGCGAAACATCCGTTAAACGTGCCGCGTCCGCCGCACTGGGGCGGTTATGTGGTGGTGCCGGATTCCATTGAATTCTGGCAAGGTCGCCCGAGCCGGCTGCACGATCGCATCCGTTACCGTTTGGAAAATCAAATTTGGCTAAAAGAACGACTTTCTCCGTAGGATAAAATATGGAATACAATAAATTACGTCTTGAATGGGACTGCCGTCGCGGCATGCTGGAACTGGATAACGTGATCATGCCTTTTTACCGGCAGCATTTTGATGCGCTGCCCGATCATAAAAAAGCCGTATTTGTACGGCTTTTAGCTTGTTCGGATCTGCAACTTTTCTCGTGGTTTTTTAACCGCACTTCCGCGCCCGATGCCGAGCTACAGGCGATGGTGGATGAAATCCATCGGGAATTAAATATCACGTCTTAAGATTTTCTTAAGAATTTTATTGATCCTAAAGGAACTTTTTAGAATCATTTCGCTCTAAGAAAGCAAATAAGCTTCTCTCTTAAATCTTAGGGCTGACAAAGTGGAGTATTATGGCTGAACAGCTAACAGATCAGGCCTTGGTAGAAAGAGTACAGCAAGGCGATAAGAAAGCCTTTAATCTATTGGTTTCCCGCTATCAGAACAAAGTGGCGGGTTTATTGACGCGTTATATTTCGCGTAACGATATTCCGGACGTAGTTCAGGAATCTTTTATTAAAGCGTATCGTTCAATAGATTCTTTCCGCGGCGAAAGCGCTTTCTATACATGGCTTTATCGCATTGCGGTGAACACGGCGAAAAACTATTTAACAGCACAAGGCCGCCGCCCTCCGAACGAAGATATTTTGGCGGAAGACGCCGAAAGTTATGATGTCGGCGGCAATTTACGCGGTGTGGATACGCCGGAAAACGAATTATTATCCAATGAATTGCGTAAAGTGGTATTCGATACCATTGATGGCATGCAAGAAGAACTCAAAACCGCAATTACTCTGCGCGAACTGGAAGGTTTAAGTTATGAGGAAATTGCCGAAATTATGGATTGCCCGGTAGGAACGGTACGTTCGCGTATTTTCCGCGCCAGGGAAATTCTGGAAAACAAGATTAATCCGCTGCTTCAGCGTTAAATGAATAAACTGGGGAAAAATTATGCAAAAAGAGTTACTTTCAGCCTATATGGACGGTGAAAACGTAAGTAACGAGCTTACTGCGGAATTATGTCGCGATGCCGAACTGCAAAAAAGCTGGGGCAATTTCCATGCTATCCGTTCCGTTATGCGTGATGAAACCACCGTATTTTTAGGTGCGGATTTCACGGCGAAAATGGATGCCTTGATTGATGCCGAACCGGCAATGGTTTCCCAACCGACTCCGGAAGAAGCGGAAACCTTACCGTTCATGCAAAAAATCAAAGCGGCGTTTGCGCCGATGATGCAAGTCGCCGTGGCAGCCGGCGTGTGCTTGGTCGCTGTGTTGGGCGTGCAATCTTTCAACTCATCCCAGGCAGATAAAACCGAAGATACGCCGGTGTTGCAGACATTGCCGTTTAACAACAGCGTGCGTGCGGTAAGTTATAATGCGCCGGAAAAAGATATTGTGACTTCACAACAGCTTGAGCAAAAAAACAAGCGTATCGGTGCGTTATTGCAAAACTATGAATTGCAACGCCGCGTTAATGCCGACGGCGTGAACATCAGTCAGCAACAAAAATAATTTTTCCATTTAACGGATTCACCACCTTTCGGGGTGGTGATTTTTTATTTGTCAAACGCTATGTTGGAACTTCCGCAAATGTTAAAAACTCTGCAAAAATCGACCGCACTTTTCGCCTGTATATTCGGTTTTGTCCTTGCCGAACCCGCTTGGGCGGCGGACGATCTTTCGCCGCAACAGTTATTGAACGCGATGACACAGGCGGAACGACAATTAAATTATCAGCTTATTTTTGTGCAGAACGACAACGGTAATAATCACGCGTTGCAATATCGTTACAGCTTCAAAGACAATAAAAAATACGCGCAAATGACCACAATGGACGGCGTAAAACGGGATATTATCCAACGAGACGACATGGTGAGCTATTTTAATCCTCACATCGCCCCGTTTACCCTGAAATCCCAATATATTGTGGATAATCTGCCGCCGTTACTGCAGGCTGATTTCGACAAACTGGCGAAATATTACGATTTCACCGCGCTCGGGCGCAATCGTATAGCGGATCGCATGGTACAAATGGTGCGGATTAAACCGAAGGATAATTTCCGCTATCATTACGTGGTTTTCATTGACGAAGAAACCCATTTGTTGCTGCGCAGCGATTTGTTGGATCAAGACGGCGGATTGCTCGACCAGTTCCGCGTCATTCAGTTTGCCACCAGCGAAACGCCGTTGCCTTTTGTGGAAAGCGTCGAACAACTGCCGTTTCCGCCGTTAATTAGCGATAAACGCAAAGCGGGCAAAACTTCAAACTGGAAATTGAGCTGGTTACCGCAAGGTTTTCGCCAAATGAATAAAACGCTCACAACGGACGAAGAAGGCAACCGCATTGAAAGTCGTTTTTACAGCGACGGGTTGTTTACTTTCGAAATTTTCGTGTCCGACGGACAACAAAACGAGGCGCAAAACGGCTCGCTGCGACACGGCGCCACCACGATTTACAGCGAAACGATGAACAATAAAGAAATTACCCTCATCGGGCAACTGCCTATCGGTACGGCAAAACGTATCGTGCAGGATTTAAAATTTTAAGGAATCAGAATTTATGATGACGGAAACCGCCGTGGTCGTGCGTTACGAAACGGGTAAAGCCACGGTTAAATGCCAAACCAAAAGTGCGTGCGGCAGTTGTGCGGCGAGAAACGCCTGCGGCACGGCGGCACTTGCCGGATTAACCGGAGAACAGGGCGAACATCTGTTCTCGGTGGAGACGCTTACCCCCGTTAAACAAGGGCAACTGGTGGAAATCGGTTTGCCGGAACGCTCGCTGATGGCGTCCGCATTCTGGCTTTATGCGGTGCCTTTGCTCACCTTGATTATCACCACTTTCGCCACTGAAATCTGGCTGTCCGACGAATTGATTCGCGCAGTTTTTATCTTCTTTTTAACCGCACTTTCCTTTGCCGCAGTAAAATTATTTACCCGCAAAATGCAGAAAAAACCCGCTTTCCAACCGATTTTATTGCGAGTCATCGGTTAACATTGCGGGCAAAAAACTCGTCAAAAATCGACCGCACTTTGAGCGTTGCGCTTAAAAGTGCGGGCAGAATTTTTAAGATTTTAAACCGATACGTTGTTTGGCTTCGGCAATGGCTTCCGCTACTCTCGCCGGCGACACGCCGCCTTTGGCGCAACGTTTGTCCAGACAGGATTGTAGCGATAAAATTTCGTACACATCGTCGGATACCGCATCGCTGAACTGACGGAATTCTTCCACCGTTAAATCTTCCAGCCCTTTGTGTACTTTAATGGCATAAACCACGGTTTCGCCCACGATATGGTGAGAATCGCGGAACGGCACGCCTTTCGCCACCAGATAATCCGCCAATTCCGTGGCGTTGGAATAGCCTTTTAACGCCGCTTCGCGCGTGCGTTCCACATTCACTTTAATGTCTTCCAGCACGAACGCCGCCATAGTCAGGCAATCGTGCCAAGTATCAAGGGCGTCAAAAATTCCTTCTTTGTCTTCCTGCATATCTTTGTTATACGCCAACGGCAGCCCTTTCACCGTCGTCAGCATGCCCATCAGCGAGCCGATGACCCGTCCCGCTTTGCCGCGGATTAATTCGCAGGCATCCGGATTTTTCTTTTGCGGCATAAGTGACGAGCCGGATGTCACTCGATCGGACAGCTCCACAAAATCCGCTTCGCCGCTGTTGAAAATAATCATGTCTTCGGCAAAACGCGACAAATGCGCCATACTCAAAGAAGCGGCGGACAGCAATTCAATGATGTGATCGCGATCGGATACGCTGTCTAAACTATTACGGGTGGCGTAAGCAAAGTCCAAATCCCGCGCCAGCTGTTCTCGATCGATCGGATAGGCCGTGCCGGCTAACGCGCCGCTGCCCAGCGGACAAGCGTTCATGCGCTGATAAGCGTCGCCCAGGCGGGTGTAATCGCGTTCCAGCATTTCCACATACGCCATGCACCAGTGAGCAAAACTAATGGGCTGAGCGCGTTGCAAGTGCGTATAGCCAGGCATGACGGCGTCCTGCGTATTTTCGGCGGTCAGCACCAGCTTTGCCTGCAATTCGCGCACGGTTTTTTGTAATTCCAGCACCTGCGCTTTGCACCACATTTTGATGTCGAGCGCCACCTGGTCGTTACGGCTGCGGCCGGTGTGCAGCTTTTTACCCAGATTGCCGACTCTGTCAATCAGTTTACTTTCCACCCAGCTGTGAATATCTTCCGCGTCGTCCTGCAAAATCGCCTGCGGATTCGACCGCACTTCGATCAGCAACTCGTTCAACGCCGTTTCCAATCGTTGCTGTTCTTCCCGCGTTAAAATATTCACGCTGACCAACGCTTTCGACCAGCCGATGGAACCTTCGATGTCCTGTTCCGCCAGACGATAGTCAAAACGCAATGAATCGTTAAAATCTTTAAACCGTTTATCCGCCGCCTGTGTAAAGCGGCCGCCCCATAGCGCCATAGTTTTTTCCTTTTATTTTATATTTATCACGTGTTGATTACGGCGCAATGCGCGTTCCGATAATTTCACCCGCAAAAAGTGCGGTCAGTTTTTCGGGATATTTCCAGTTGGCGATATCCACGCCGCGATTGAGAATTTTTGCCGCATCCAACGCTGCGTTGACTTTTACAATCATACCGTCGGTGATGACGTTATCTTCAATTAATCGTGCAATTTGCGCGGCGTTTAATTCGGGCAGCAACGTTTTGTCCGCATCCAGCACGCCGTCCACATCTGACAACATCACCAAATCCGCATCAATCAGCGAAGCAATCGCCGTGGCCGCCTGATCCGCATTAACATTCATCAGCACGCCGTTTTCATCTACCGCGATGGAACTGATAATCGGCAAAAATCCGCCGGAAAGCAAATTATCCAGCAAAGCGGGCTTATGCGCAATCACATTGGCGACGTGCCCTAATTCCGGATCAAACTGCTTGGCGACGGTTAATTCGCCGTCTCCCAGACATAATCCCACCGGATTTAATTTGAATTTCGCCGCCTGCGCCACCAGCGTTTTATTGGCGATTCCCGCCAGAGCGCCGACGATGATGTCGATTTGATCGCTCGGCGTCACGCGCAAACCGTTTTTCTTGCGAACCGGCAAATTCAGCCGCTTCATTAAATCGTCCACCACGCAGCCGCCGCCGTGAACAATCAGTAAAGTGCGGTCGGAATTTTGCAAATATTTTGCCAGCGCGGTGAACAGATTTTCCATTGCCGCCGGTGTATCCAGCAATACGCCGCCCAGTTTAATCACTAATGGTCTCATATATTTTTTACTTTACGTGATGACACGCTTTGCCCTGTGCAGAGCGTGTCGGAGTTGAACGGTTATGATGTGCGGAAAACGCACTTCATCGCCTAAATTAAGCCCAAAACTTCATTGAATCCGTAGCGAATATTGGCACATTGCACCGCTTGCGCCGCCGCGCCTTTCAACAAATTGTCTTCCGCGCCGACCACGATGATGTGTCCGTTTTTGGTGGCAAAGCCGATGTCGCAATAAGGCGTGAATTCTACCGCTTTAATGCTCGGCAAGCCCTGTTGGTAAACCCGCACCAGCGGACGACCGGCATAATATTGGCGATAAACGGCGCGAATTTGTTCGTCCGTGACACCCGCTTTCAGTTTTGCCGTAATGGTCGCCAGAATGCCGCGTTTAAAATTGCCCAAATGCGGGGTAAAAATCACTTCCGCGCCTAAATGAACGGCAATTTCCGGTTGGTGGCGGTGATTAAACACGCCGTAAGCGTTCAGGCTGACTTCGCAGAAGCTGGAGGTCAGACTGGCTTTACGTCCTGCGCCGCTTACGCCGCTGACCGCGTTAATCACCGGCAATTGGTTGAGATCCAGTAAATCGTTTTCAATCAACGGTTTAAGACTTAACTGAGAAACCGTCGGATAACAGCCCGCTACCGCTACTAAATCCGTTTGCGCGATTTTTTCGTGATTCCATTCTGCCAAACCATACACCGCTTTTTCCAGTAATTCGGGATATTGATGGGTGAAACCGTAATATTCCGTGTAAAAATCTACGTTGTTTACCCGGAATGCGCCGGAAAGATCGAACGCTTTACAACCGTTTTTCAGGAAAATCGGAACCAAATTATGACTGACTTCATGAGCGGTGCCGAAAAACGCCAAATCCGCATTCTGCGCGATTTCGGTTAAATCTTCCGGCAACGGTTGTAACGGCAAATCACAAATCGTACGAAGCTGAGGATACAGTGTCGAAATGGGTTTATCGGCGTCCTGACTGTTGGTTGAAACATACAAACCGGTGAGTTCGAATTCAGGGTGGCGGGTTAAGATTTTCGCTAATTCCGCGCCGGTATAACCGCTTGCACCGACAACGATTGCTTTTTGTGCCATGATCAATCCTGTATTATAATGTGTAAAAATGCTTTTCAGTGATTAATTATGCTATTATTCTGCATAAATATTTAAAAATCAACCTTTAATTTAAGGCAAACGCAATGAAATCACATCCTCAATTTCTCGACATGTATTCGCAGTTGATCGCCATTCCGACCATCAGCGACATCGACAAAAACAACGATATTTCCAACCGCACTTTAATCGAATTGCTGGCGAACTGGTTGTCCGATTTAGGTTTTAAAACCGACATTTTACCGGTAGAAGGCAGCAACGATAAATACAATCTGCTTGCCACTTACGGTGAAGGCGAAGGCGGTTTGCTGCTGGCGGGGCATACGGACACCGTGCCGTTTGATCAGGATCGCTGGACGTTCAATCCTTTTAAACTGACCGAACAAAACGGCAAATTTTACGGCCTGGGGACGGCGGATATGAAAGGCTTTTTTGCGTTTGTGCTGGACGCCGTGCAGCAAATCGATTTAACCAAGCTCACCAAACCGCTACGCATTCTCGCCACCGCCGATGAAGAAACCACGATGCTGGGCACGCGTACCTTCATTAAACACACTCATATCCGTCCGGATTGCGCGATTATCGGTGAGCCCACATCGTTGCGCCCCGTTCGCGCCCACAAAGGACACATCGGCAAAGGCCTGCGGATTGTGGGGAAATCCGGGCATTCCAGCGATCCCTCCAAAGGTATTAACGCTATCGAACTCATGCATGAAGCCACCGGCTATTTACTGCAAATGCGTAATGAGCTGCGGGAAAAATATCATCACGCCGATTTCGACATTCCTTATCCGACCATGAATCTCGGCGCTATTCACGGCGGCGATGCGGTGAACCGGATTTGCGGTTGCTGCGAATTGCATTTCGACATTCGCCCGTTGCCGAAAATGCGGTTGGAAGATTTAGACGAAATGCTGCGGGAAAAACTGGCGCCGATGTTCGCTCAATACGGCGACCGCCTTTCTATCCGTAATCTGCACGAAGCGACTCCCGGCTACGAATGCGAACATTCCGCTCAAGTGGTACAAGTGGTGGAAAAGCTGCTGGGCGAAAAATGCGAAGTAGTGAATTATTGCACCGAAGCGCCGTTCATTCAGGAACTTTGCCCGACGCTGGTTTTGGGCCCCGGTTCCATCGAACAGGCGCATCAGCCCGATGAATTTTTATCCGCCGAATTCATTCAGCCGACCAGAGATTTGCTGACCAAATTAATTCGACATTTTTGTTGACGACAAAGTGCGGTCGTAAAAATCGTCGTTTTTTGAACATTGGTTTTGCCGATCTCCCAAAGGAACGAGCCAATCTTTCAAGAACGGCGAATAAAAAAACTAAAGAAATTTTGACCGCACTTTACGTCAAAACCCGACCTTCTCGCGGCTGCCATTCAATGTTTATTTCTCAAATATTCATTTCAATCTCTTTAAAAAGAGATTCTTCCGCCTCACCGCAGATAAATTAGATGAAATCTAGGCATTAAAACATTTCATTAGATAATGTCTAAATCTAAGCCGTCCTGATTCTGACCCAAAAACACCGATTTAACGATTAGAAAAAACCAAGATTTTATACGACAATACAAAATTAACTTTAAATTTTAGTTAAAAATCTATTTATTATTCAATAATAATAAATATTTTTTAAATTATATTTAATTTTATAAAGATTTTTTCATTTTTTTGCGCCGTTCGCCAAGAAATCGTTTGCTTTTCAATTTTGTTCTGTTGCATATTAAAGGGCGAGTCGGTAAAACGACGTCATATTATCATAACAAGCATTCAACATAAGGATTTTATCATGTCAAACTCGGTAGCATCATTAGAAGAATTTTTAGCTTTAGTGGCAAAACGCGACGGCAACCAACCGGAGTTTTTACAGGCTGTACGTGAAGTATTCACGTCTATCTGGCCGTTCCTGGAAAAAAATCCGCAATATCGTTCACAAGCATTATTGGAACGTTTGGTGGAACCGGAACGCGCTATTCAATTCCGTGTCGCCTGGACCGACGACAAAGGTCAAACGCAAGTTAACCGCGCATTCCGCGTCCAATTCAACAGCGCAATCGGCCCGTTCAAAGGCGGCATGCGTTTTCACCCGTCCGTTAATCTGTCTATTTTAAAATTCTTAGGCTTCGAACAAATCTTCAAAAACGCGTTAACCACATTGCCGATGGGCGGTGGTAAAGGTGGCTCCGACTTTGATCCGAAAGGCAAATCCGACGGTGAAGTCATGCGTTTCTGCCAAGCGTTAATTGCCGAATTATATCGTCACGTGGGTCCGGATACGGACGTGCCGGCGGGCGACATTGGCGTAGGCGGTCGCGAAGTGGGCTATCTTGCCGGTTACATGAAAAAATTATCCAACCAGGCGGCGTGCGTGTTTACCGGTCGCGGTTTGTCTTTCGGCGGCAGCCTGATTCGTCCGGAAGCCACGGGTTACGGCTTGGTTTATTTCGCCCAAGCGATGTTGGCGGAAAAAGGTCGTTCCTTTGAAGGTAAAACCGTGATCGTATCCGGTTCCGGTAACGTGGCGCAATACGCTATCGAAAAAGCCCTTCAACTAGGCGCGAAAGTAGTAACCTGTTCCGACAGCTCCGGTTACGTTTACGACGAAGCGGGCTTCACCGCAGAAAAATTAGCGGCTTTATTGGAAATCAAAAACGTTCAACGCGGTCGCGTGAAAGATTATGCGGAAAAATTCGGTTTGAAATATGTTGCCGGTGAAAAACCGTGGAGCGTAAAAGCCGACATCGCATTACCTTGCGCAACACAGAACGAATTAGATTTGGATGCGGCAAAAACCTTAATTGCGAACGGCGTAGAATTGGTGGCGGAAGGGGCGAACATGCCGACCACCATCGAAGCGACCGAAGCGTTCCAGCAAGCGGGCGTGTTGTTCGGGCCGGGTAAAGCGGCGAATGCGGGCGGCGTGGCGACTTCCGGTTTGGAAATGGCACAAGGTTCGCAACGCGAATACTGGACGGCGGAAGTGGTTGACCGAAAATTACACGACATTATGTTGAACATTCACGCCAACTGTAAAAAATACGGTTCCGACGAAAAAGGCAATATCAATTATGTTGTCGGTGCGAATATCGCCGGTTTCGTCAAAGTGGCCGATGCCATGCTGGCTCAAGGCGTTTATTAATCAACGTTCGACCGCACTTCAGTAATAAAGTGCGGTCTAAATTTCTCTTGTTTTTTCATTCGTTATCAATGAAAGAACGGCTCTTTCTTGAGCGCAGAAAAATAAAAGCAACGTGTAAAAAACGTTGCTTTTTTTCCCGCACTTTTGTCTCGATTGTCCTTATTTATCCAATGCCATAGAAAGCAAAGTAAACGGATGCAAACAGGTCAGGTTGCTCGACATATCGATTTGCCATTTACAGGTTTGACATTCGGAAATCACGTAATCCGCGCCGCTTTCGTTAATGGCGTCGAACAAGGATTTGCCGATGGCTTGCGATTTTTCGTAATTTTCCGCTTTGAAACCGTAAGTTCCCGCAATACCGCAACATTGCGACGGCAGCATAATGATTTCCAATCCCGGAATCCGACGCAACACTTCCAGCGTATAAGGCGCCCAACCCGCTTTTTCCACATGGCAGGCGGTGTGATACGCCACTTTCAGATTTAGCGGTTTTAACGGCAGTTTTTTGCCTTGTTGTAATAATTTATACAGATAAACCGTGGCCAAATGAATGTGCGGACGCACTTTTGCGTTGTCTATGCCCAACACGTGATGATATTCCTCGCGCAGGTTCAGAGTGCAACTCGACGCTTCGCCAATTACATCCAGCCCGTTTTCGTCCACCATTTTGCCAATATAATCGGTGTTAAACTGCGCGATTTTCTTCGCCCGTTCGGGGAAACTGTTCACCATTAACGGCAAACCGCAACATTTTTCTTTTTCCAGCAACACCACGCCGATATCCAGGGCGTTGAACACCTCAATCACTTCTTTGCCCAGTTGCGGATTGTTGTAATTCACGTAACAGCCGTGATAATAGGCGATTTTATTTTCGTATTTCGCCTGTTGCGCCGCCATTTTTTTCAAATAGAAATTACGGAACGTGCCGAAAGCATATTTCGGTAAAGTGCGATGTTTACTGACGCCGATAGTTTTTTCCAGCAGGAATTTAGTTGCGTTCAAACCGGTGATAGTATTCACAATCGGTGCCAACGGCGTATTGAGCGAGCCCATAATGTCGGTGTTGCTCAGAATCGCGTCGCGCAGTTTATGTACTAACGGTTTATGCTGACGATCCAAATATTTGTTGCGGGCGCGCACGATAATATCGCCGATTTTCACATCCGACGGGCAGGCCACTTCGCAACGTTTACAATTCAGGCAATATTTCAGCGCTTCGTCATAGAAATCCGCACTTTTCAGGCGCAGACGTTCGCCGTCCGGCCCGGACTGTTTCGGGCCCGGGTAAAGCGGATTCACTTTCGTCACCGGACAAACCGCCGTACAAGCGGTACATTTCAAGCATTGTTCGAAAGATTCGTCGGCATGGGTATGTTGCGTTACGGGTGATTCGAATTCTTTTTGCGCTTTGGCAATGAGTTCCTGAATATTCATATTAGCCCCCGATTTTTTCTGCAATTTTATCCGCCACGGTTAACGCCGTCACCACCGCGACACCCGAACCGCAACCCAGTTCAATGCCGTTGAAACCGCCGATGACCGCGCCCGTCGCATATAAATTATCAAAAAACCGACCGCACTTTTGCACCCGACAATCCGCGTTAATCACCACGCCGGCGGATTGATAAGGTTGCGGCGCGGAGAAACGTTTGGTCGTCCAAGTAAAATGATTGGCCGGATCGAATTGCTCGGATTGTATAATATCCGCACCGAATACCGGTTCGTAAATTTTTTCGAATTCCGCCACCAAGCCGTTGCTGAAGAAACTGCCGGACGCCAATACGTAATTATCCGCCTTTAAAGGCTCGTCTTCGTGCATTTGGGTGAACAGTTTGGTGACGCGATTACCGTCAAATTCGGCCTGTAACGCCCGGTCGCCGTTCATCATCACGCCGCCTAACTGCTCGAAATGCTGACGTAAAATTTTATGCTGACGACCGCCTAATAATGACGGCGGCAGAGTCGGCAGTTCGAATAAAGTGAAATCCGTCGCCGCCTGTAATTCGTTGAAGAAAGCCTGACTGTTTTGCCCGAAACAGGCCGGCAAAAATACGGCGTCCGCGCCGCTTGCCACCTGACGAATTTCATTCACCAAAGACGCTAAGTTTACTTTTTGTTCCAGGGTTTGCGCAATGTGCACACTGCGGAACTCGCGAGATTGCTGGCGTAAGAAATCCAATTCCGGAATCTCCAGGAAGCCGGTTTTAATGTCGCAATGAGCGAATTGCGCCTGCAATTTCAGGTTGTCCGCCAATAATTGCGGTTGGAAATCATGGTAGCCTTCAATGCCCAGAATCACGATATGATGATAAGGGAAAAGCTCGTCCTGTTGCACGGTCGGCACGCTATTCGGAGAAAGCCAGGTACGGCGCAAACCGCCAAGCGGTGTGACGCGCGCGTGATTTTGGTCAAGACCGCCCACCAATCCTAAATTTAATTTAGCCGCCAGTTGCTCAAACTGTTTGGCTTTTGCTAATACGCGTTCAGCGCCCAATTTGGCATAAGGATGCGCGGGCAATTGTTCGGCTAAATTGGCTAAAGTGCGGTCAATTTTTTGCACGTTTTCTCCGTTTGGTAAACGCCCCAATAAATCCATCGAGCCTGTGGAAAAGTCGATTGCCGCCTGCCCGTTATTCACAATCGCACAACGTTTACCCTGTTCCTGCAGCGCAATACCGCAGGTTAATCCCGCCAATCCGCCGCCGATAATCACCACATCAAAATTCATTATTATTCACTCCTTCCACCGCCTGCGGTTGCACATCATTCAGCCCCAGCAAGCTGTAATAAATCCAGCTGGTAAATTCCGATTCACGCATGGCATCGCCCCAGGCGATAGGTTGAATGCCTTTCCAGCGTTCTTCCATAAACGAGGCAAGCTGCAGGGTGGACTGACGCGGTGTCGCCACATCGAAACGCGCCATGAGTCCCGCCGCCCGGCAAGCGCATAATTCCGCCTGACAGGTGCCCATTCCCACGCGGGTACGGCGGCGTAAATCCACCAGATTATTAATATTTAAGTTATCCACAGCATAACGAACTTCACCGGCGGTCACCGCTTCGCATTCGCACACTAAAGAACGATCTAAACGCTCGTTTTCAAGCATCGGTTTAGCGCGGGTACCGTGACGGTAGACGGCGGAACTGCTGATGGTTTTCGGAATGTTGACGATTTTTTTGTTGATTTCGTCGCGGGATTCTTCCGAACCCGGTAAAGTGCGGTCGGCCGTTTCGCATTTTTTATTGACATTGAGTTTTTTACACACTAAATCCGTCGCCCATTCCGCCATCAGGCGATAAGTCATCAGTTTACCGCCGGTGATAGTGATGAATCCTTCCAAACCGTCGCGTTTGGCGTGATCAAGCAGCACAATACCGCGACTGACATTACGACCGGAGGGATCGTCATCGGTCGCCACCAGCGGGCGCACGCCGGCGTAAGCGCGCAGCACCCGAGTGTAGCGCAGGCTCGGCGCCAGTTTTTCACCTTCGCGGAATAAAATGTCCACTTCTTCCGGCGTAACTTCCATGTTATCGATTTGATCATAAGGAATGCGGCTGGATGTAGTACCGATAACACAAATGGTGTCGCCCGGCACTAAAATATCGGCGTCCGCCGGTTTACGGCAACGGTTGATCACTAATTTATTAATGCGGTGGCCCATAACCAGTAACGCGCCTTTCGCCGGAAACATACGAATCTTCAAATCGGCATATTCTGCAATACCTTGTCCCCAGATTCCGCCGGCATTCACCACAACCGGGGCAAAAAATTGCCGTTTCACTGCGTTTTTGTGATCATATACGTTAACGCCGATGACTTTATCGCCTTCGCGAATCAGTCCAATCACTTCACAATAAGTGTAAATCTGCGCACCGTGCTCGGTGGCGTCAATCATATTGGCGGCGGTTAAACGGAAAGGATCGACGGAACCGTCCGGCACGACCACGGCGCCCAGCAATTCGGGATTCACCGACGGCTCCATGTAGCGCGCCAAAGCGGGATCAATCGCGACCGCTTCAATGCCCGACGCAGTACAGGCGTCAATAAAGGTTTTCTGATAATTCAAATCGTCTTCGGGCAATGTGATGAAAAGACCTTTAGTATCGTCCACGCAGTGACGGGCGATGTTTTTTAGGATGAGATTTTCTTTGATACATTCTTCCGCGGATTCCCGATCGTTCACGGCGTAACGTCCGCCACTGTGCAGTAAACCGTGGTTGCGACCGGTCGCTCCGGTGGCAATATCGCGTCGCTCCAACAGCACGCATTTCAATCCGCGTAATGCGCAGTCGCGTGCAATCCCTGCACCGGTCGCGCCGCCACCGATAATAATCACATCCGTACTGACAGGCGAGAAATCACCCGCATTTTTATAAAGAGACGACATTGTCATAAAATGCCCCACAAAGAAAAGAAATGAAGAAAATATAGGTATATATTAGTAGAAATGCGCGTTTTAGAACAGCAAAATGAGCGAAAAAGAATTTATTTTGTGAGGCGGATCACAAATTTTCGTAAAAAAAGGGCAAAATCGCCCTTTTATCAAATAAAAAATAAGTTAGAAAACAGGGCTGAAAACCTGCACGACAGGTTCGGATTGACAGCATTCCAGAAAAATCGGAAAGGCTTTTTGGATATGAGCCGTCGCCAAATGCGCATCTAAATCCGCCCGGCTTTCCCAACGTTCCACAAAAACGAACAAATTGGCGTTTTCGTTATTGCGCTGTAATTCATAGAACAGCACGCCTTTGTCTTTCATAGTGTGTTCGGTCAGCTCACGGCATGCGGCTAAAAAATCCGCCACCTTTTCGGTTTTCACCTGAAAGCTGGCAAGAACGGTAATCGACATATTTTTCTCCTATTAAGAAAAATCCGACCACAAAAGTGCGGTCGGATTTTATTACGTTTTTTTCGCGTTACCCAATTACATTGCCTGAGTGAATGTACGAGTAATCACGTCTTGTTGCTGTTCGCGGGTTAATGAGTTAAAACGAACGGCATAACCTGAAACGCGAATGGTTAATTGCGGATATTTTTCAGGATGATCGATAGCATCTAACAATGTTTCGCGATTCAATACGTTCACATTTAAGTGCTGACCGCCTTCCACCGTCGCTTCGTGGTGGAAATAACCGTCCAATAAACCAGCAAGATTACGTTTTTGTGCGTCGCTGTCTTTACCTAACGCATTCGGTACGATTGAGAAGGTATATGAAATACCGTCTTTCGCGTAAGCAAACGGCAGTTTAGCCACAGACGTTAATGACGCCACCGCACCTTTTTGGTCACGACCGTGCATTGGGTTGGCACCCGGTCCGAACGGAGCGCCCGCACGACGACCGTCCGGCGTATTACCGGTTTTCTTACCGTATACCACGTTGGATGTGATAGTCAGGATAGATTGTGTCGGTGTCGCATTGCGGTAAGTTTTGTGTTTTTGAACTTTCTTCATGAAACGTTCAACCAAGTCAACCGCTAAGTCATCAACGCGCGGATCGTTGTTACCGAATTGCGGATATTCGCCTTCGATTTCGAAGTCAATCGCTACATTTGAAGCCACCACATTGCCGTCTTTATCTTTGATGTCGCCGCGAATCGGTTTCACTTTCGCATATTTGATTGCGGATAAAGAGTCCGCCGCTACGGAAAGACCGGCGATACCGCAAGCCATTGTACGGAATACGTCGCGATCGTGGAACGCCATCAATGCCGCTTCATAAGCATATTTATCGTGCATGAAGTGGATGATGTTCAATGCGGTAACGTACTGCGTCGCCAACCAGTCCATGAAGCTGTCCATGCGTTCGATTACGGTATCGAAATTCAATACTTCGTCGGTAATCGGTGCAGTTTTAGGACCGACCTGCATACCGTTTTTCTCATCGATACCGCCGTTGATTGCGTATAACATTGTTTTCGCCAAGTTTGCGCGGGCGCCGAAGAACTGCATTTGTTTACCCACAACCATCGGCGATACGCAACATGCGATGGCATAGTCGTCGTTGTTAAAGTCCGGACGCATTAAATCGTCGTTTTCGTATTGTACGGATGAAGTGTCGATAGATACTTTCGCACAGAAACGTTTGAACGCTTCAGGCAATTGTTCGGACCAAAGAATGGTTAAGTTCGGTTCCGGAGAAGTACCCATGGTGTATAAAGTGTGTAATACGCGGAAGCTGTTTTTAGTCACTAACGGACGACCGTCTAAGCCCATCCCTGCGATGGTTTCCGTTGCCCACATCGGGTCGCCTGAGAATAATTGATCGTATTCAGGCGTACGTAAGAAACGAACCATACGTAATTTCATCACTAAATGGTCCATTAATTCCTGGGCTTCCTGTTCCGTGATTAAACCGCGTTTTAAGTCGCGTTCGATATAAATATCCAGGAAGGTTGAAGTACGACCGAACGACATTGCCGCACCGTTTTGTGATTTAACCGCCGCCAGATAGGCAAAATATGTCCATTGGATGGCTTCTTTTGCATTCATTGCAGGACCGGAAATGTCGTAACCGTAAGAAGCCGCCATTTCTTTAATTTTGCCTAATGCACGGTGTTGTTCGGCAATTTCTTCGCGTAATTGAATGGTTGCCTGGATATCTTCGCCCGCTTCCAAACGCGGTTGTAATGAATCGAATTGGGCTTTTTTATCCTTCATTAAATAATCGATACCGTATACGGCCAAACGACGATAGTCACCGATAATACGACCGCGACCGTAAGCGTCCGGCAAACCGGTTAACACGCCTGATTTACGGCAACGTAAAATGTCCGGCGTATAAACGTCGAATACGCCTTGGTTATGGGTTTTACGGTATTCGGTGAAAATGAATTCCACTTTCGGATCCAAAGTACGACCGTAAACCTGACAAGAACCTTTGATCATTTTAATCCCGCCGAACGGCATGATTGCGCGTTTTAACGGAGCATCGGTTTGTAAACCGACGATTTTTTCCAAATCTTTGTTGATATAACCGGGTTTGTGAGAAGTGATGGTTGACGGCGTGTGCTCATCAAAGTCTAACGGTGCGTGAGTTTTGTTTTCGATTTTGATGCCTTCCATCACAGCGTTCCACAATTCAGTGGTCGCCGGAGTCGCATCGGCAAGGAATGACTCGTCACCTTCATACGGAGTATAGTTTTTTTGGATGAAGTCGCGTAAATTCACGCCTTCTTGCCATTCACCGGGAACAAATCCTTCCCATGCTTTTTGTTGAGCTTCAGTTAATTGAGCCATTGTAATACTTCCTTTTTTAGTATTGATAATGAAACCTTGTAAGTGCGGTCAAAAATTACCGCGTTTTCGCACTTACCCCAAACTTTAGTGAGCATGCGGTTTATTGGTGTACCACTGCAATAACGCCACACAAATTCCGCCGCCCGCCAGGTTACCTAATGTCACCGGAATTAAATTCTTCACAATAAAATGGTAGACATCCAAATCCGCAAATTGTTCAGGATTTAACCCGATCGCCTGCCAGAAATCAGGCGTACTGAAATGAGCCGTAATGATGCCCATCGGAATCATAAACATATTCGCCACGCTGTGCTCGAACCCTGACGCCACGAATAAACCGATCGGTAAAATCTGAATAAACGCCTTATCCGTTAAGGTTTTACCGGCATAGGTCATCCATACCGCCAGACACACCATAATGTTACACAAAACGCCCAGCGCAAAGGCTTCGGACCAAGTATGGTGAATTTTATGCTGCGCCGTGGTTAAAATCGTTAAACCCCATTGACCGTTTGCCGCCATGGTTTGACCGCCCATCCAAATTAAGCCGACAATACACAAACCGCCGACAAAATTCCCGCAATACACCACAATCCAGTTTCGCACCATTTGAAAGGTGCTAATCCGATTATTGGCACGGGCAACGGTGGTCATTGTGGATGAAGTAAACAGTTCGCAACCGCACACCACAACCATAATAACGCCTAATGAGAACACCAAGCCGCCCACCAATTTGGTCAATCCCCAGGGTGCGCCGGCAGAACCGGTCTGAGTAGTGGTATAAAATACAAACGCAAGTGCAATAAAAGCACCGGCGGAAATAGCGGAAAGAAAAGAATAGAATTGATTTTTCGTCGCTTTATAAGCACCGACGTCTTCGCCGATTTGCGCCATCTGAGCGGGGGTTGCCGCCACCGTTGACAAATTTTCTTCGGGTTTCACAGAGATACCTTATTCTAGTTATTTTAAATTATTCTACTGAATTTATCCGTCAGTCACAAATTAAAAAATTTTTGAAATCTTATAAATTTTTTTAATTATAGAGCATCGGATCAATAAATCAAAAAGGATTTAACCACTAAAAACCAGAAACTTGAGCTTGATCAAAATCTTCCTGATCAAAATTGCGTTTTCGCTCAATTTCTGATAAAAAGTGCGGTCAATAACCGCTGATTTTTAAACGAAATCAACCCGATAAAAAAGGAGCAATCTTATGGCGGAAGAAACAATTTTCAGTAAAATTATTCGCAAAGAAATTCCGGCGGATATCGTTTATCAGGACGAGCTCGTCACCGCATTCCGCGATATCGCGCCGCAAGCCAAAACTCACGTGTTAATCATTCCTAACAAGCTGATCCCGACCGTTAACGACGTCACCGCCGAAGACGAAGCGACGTTAGGCCGTCTGTTTACCGTGGCGGCAAAAATTGCCGAAGCGGAAGGCATTGCAAAAGACGGTTATCGTTTAATCGTCAACTGCAATAAACACGGCGGACAGGAAGTATTCCACATTCATATGCATTTGGTCGGCGGTGAACCCTTAGGAAAAATGCTGGCGAAATCATGATGAAAAAAACGTTGCTTTTTGTGACCGCACTTTTGCTGACGGCCTGTTCCTCCCGACCGAATTTAGTGCACACGCACGACCCGATTTTAAACATCACCGCCGGGCTTAATCCGTTCATTGAAGCAAGCGTCAGCGATAATTCGGCTTGGGTGAAAAACAAAACCGACGCGCCGCTAGCCGTGCGTTACGATATTTTCTGGTATGCGGAAAACGGCGTCACCCAACCAATCAGCGCCACGCAGGAAGCTTACAGCGGCAGTTTGTTGTTGAATCCGCAACAAAAATACGCCCTGCCGTTGCAAAAACCGACGCCGGAAAGCGTGAATTACCGTCTTTATTTGCGAAACTAATATGTCCACATTACTTATCGACCTGAAAGATCAAACTTTGCACCAGGAAGAAGTCGAACGGCTTGAACATCCGTTGGTGGCCGGATTGATTCTGTTTACCCGAAATTTTTACGATCGCGAACAAATTCAGGCATTAATCAAAGACATCCGCCGGCGGGTTAAAAAACCGTTGCTTATCACGGTAGATCAGGAAGGCGGACGGGTACAACGCTTCCGTGAAGGGTTCACCAAACTGCCCGCCATACAAGCTTTCGCGGCCTTGATTCGGGAACCGGCGCGGCAACTCGCCATGGCAAAAGAAGCCGGCTGGCAAATGGCGGCGGAAATGACGGCATTGGATATTGATCTCAGCTTTGCGCCGGTATTGGATTTGGGACACCAATGCAAAGCCATCGGCGATCGCAGCTTCTGCGACGACGCGGAATCCGCCGTTCCTTTGGCAACCGCCTTTATCGACGGCATGCACGCCGCCGGCATGGCAAGCACCGGCAAACATTTCCCCGGACACGGACAGGTTTTGGCTGACAGCCACCTGGAAACGCCTTTCGACGACCGCCCGAGCGCCGTTATTTTCGAACGGGATATTCAACCGTTCCAGCAACTCATCGCTCAAAATAAATTGGACGCCGTCATGCCGGCGCACGTTATTTACACCGATTGCGACGATCAGCCCGCCAGCGGTTCAAAATACTGGTTACAGGACATCTTGCGTCAAAAACTGGGCTTCAAAGGCGCCGTTTTCTCCGACGATCTCGGGATGAAAGGCGCCGGTTTCATGGGCGATTTTGTCGCCCGCAGCGAAAAAGCCCTCAACGCCGGCTGTGATTTGCTGTTGCTGTGCAACGAACCCGACGGCGTCGTACAAGTACTGGACAAGCTAAAACTTAACGAAAGCCGACCGCACTTTGAAGCCCGCCAACAGCGGTTACAGACATTATTTAAGCAGAAAACCTTTAACTGGAACGAATTGACTCAAACCGCCAGATGGCGGGAAAATTCGAAAAAATTAACCGCACTTCAGGAACAATGGCAATCGGTTTGATCTTACTTTCTTTGCTTCGCCAAAGGCGCCATACTTTTCTTTGCCTGCACAAAGAAAAGTATGCAAAAGAAAGTGCACCCCGACTTCGGTTCTGTTCTTCGCTTGATTGAAATTTTCTTCACGGAAAATAAGTAAACTCGCTACGCTCAAACAAACTTATTTTCCTAAAAATTTCAAGTCGCTCAGGCACCTCAGACGGGGTCCATTAGAGTTTTACAATAAAAGTGCGGTCAAATTTTTGAACGTTTTTTTACAATTAATAAAAAAACTATAAATTTAGATGAACAAGCGGTTCCCCTTTTTGCCATCCGAAAACGATGAAATTTGTGGAAAATCTTGTTTGTCTGAGCGCGCAAGTTAACAAGATTTTCGTGAAGCAAATTTCACTATTTTCAAGAAACAAGACAAAACGAACGCCTTTCTTTGGCGAGACAAAGAAAAGCAGAAATGACAGAATTCAATCTCAATAACCAAATTACCCAAATGATCACCTGCCCCCACTACCAAACCCGAACCTGCACTTCCTGCCAATGGCTCGAAACGCCGTATGACGCCCAATTAACGCGGAAACAAATCCATCTGAAACAACAAATTTCGGCATTGGATCAATCTCAACTTGAATGGACGGCGCCGTTTCAGTCGGCGCAATCCGGCTTTCGCAATAAAGCCAAAATGGTGGTGAGCGGTGCGGTGGAACGACCGGTTTTGGGGATTATCAATGAACAAAACCAAGCGACGGATTTAACGGATTGTCCGCTTTATCCCGCTCGTTTTCCCGACATTTTTTCCGTGCTGAAGGATTTTATCGGACGGGCCGGGTTAGTGCCTTATAACATTGCCAAACAAAAAGGTGAGCTGAAATATATTTTGCTGACGGAAAGTCGCATCAATCAAAAACTGATGTTACGCTTCGTGTTGCGATCCGAAGCGAAATTGCGGTTAATACAACGGGAACTGGCGGGATTATTGACAAAATTACCCGATTTAACCGTGGTCACGGCGAACATTCAACCGCAACACGCGGCGATTCTGGAAGGCGAAAAAGAGATTTTTCTCACCGAACAACAGGTGCTGGAAGAACGATTCAACGGCATTCCGTTGTTCATTCGCCCGCAAGGCTTTTTCCAGACTAATCCCGTCGTCGCCGAAGGTTTATACGCCACGGCGCAGAATTGGGTAAAAGATTTGCCGGTGAATCGGTTGTGGGATTTGTTCTGCGGCGTGGGCGGATTCGGTTTACATTGCGCCGCGGCGTTGCAGGCGAACAATCCCGGCGTGGCGCTGACGGGCATTGAAATTTCGCCTTCCGCCGTTTATTCCGCCACCTTATCGGCGCAAAAGTGCGGTCTGAAAAACGTGCGTTTTCAATCCCTCGACGCCGCCAATTTCGCTTTGAATCAGGATGACGGCAAACCGGATTTGGTCATCGTCAATCCGCCCCGTCGCGGCATCGGCAAGCCGCTGGCGGAATTTCTTAACAATCTGCGCCCGCAATTTCTGCTTTATTCCAGCTGCAACGCCGTCACCATGGGAAAAGATTTGCAATCTCTCACCCATTACCAAATGCGGAAAATCCGGCTGTTCGACATGTTCCCGCACACCGCGCATTATGAAGTGCTGACATTGTTAACGCTGAAATAACGCACTTCAAGTGCGGGAAAAAAACACATCGTTTTTTCACCGCACTTTTCCTATGGAAAACCGTTATTCCGCTAATTCACGCATAACCTTAATCAGATCGGATTTGCCTTCAAAACCGATGCCCGGCAATTCCGGCATGACGATGTGACCGTCTTCCACCCGGACGGAATCCGGGAAACCACCGTAAGGTTGGAACAAATCCGGATAGCTTTCGTTACCGCCCAAACCCAGCCCGGCGGCGATATTGAGCGACATTTGATGGCCGCCGTGCGGAATACAACGCGACCACGACCAGCCGGCGTCTTTCACCACTTTCAGCGTTCTGAGATATTCCACCAAGCCGTAGGAAAGGGCGCAGTCGAATTGCAAATAATCACGGTCCGGGCGCATGCCGCCGTAACGTAACAGATTGCGTGCTTCATGATGAGAGAATAAATTTTCACCAGTCGCCATCGTACCCGGATAGAATTCCGACAATGCAGCTTGCAAAGCATAATCCAGCGGATCGCCCGCTTCTTCATACCAGAACAGCGGGTATTGACGCAGCATTTTGGCGTAGGCGATAGCGGTTTCCAAATCAAAACGACCGTTGGCGTCCACCGCCAGTTGCGCGTCACCGTCGATTTCCTGTAATACCGCTTCAATACGGCGTTGATCTTCTTCTAATGAGGCGCCGCCGATTTTCATTTTTACTACGTTATAACCGCGATGAATATAGCCGCGCATTTCCTGCTGTAAAGCTTTCAAATCTTTACCCGGATAATAATAACCGCCGGCAGCGTACACGAAAATACGCGGATTGGCTTGGATTCCTTCGCGATCAGCTAATAATTGGAACAACGGTTTTTGCGCAATTTTCGCCACCGCGTCCCAAATCGCCATATCCAAGGTGCCGACCGCCACCGAACGTTCGCCGTGCCCACCCGGTTTTTCATTCGTCATCATTACATCCCAGATGCGGTGCGGATCGAGATTGTCGCCTTTGTCGTTCAGCAAACTGTCAGGATCGGCTTTGAGAATGCGGTCGCGGAAGCGGTCACGAATCAAACCGCCCTGCCCGTAACGTCCGTTGGAGTTAAAGCCGTAGCCCACCACGCGGCGCCCGTCAATCACGACATCGGTCACCACGGCAACCATACTGCAGGTCATTTGACTGAAATCGATATAGGCGTTTCGGATAGGGGAAGAAATAGGTTTGGTAACTTCAAGAATATCGGTAATACGCATAGTATCCTCCTTTAAAAAGCAACAAGATTTATGCATAAATTGCATAACTACAGGATTGTAAATATAATTTAGAAAAGATTTTATTTATCTTTTCCATTTAATTTTCATTGTGAATATTAAATATCGAAATGATCTTCGTCCAATGTTAATCAGGAATGCTGTCATGCAAGATTTTCATAACTTAGAGATAACATGGTTGAAAGACTGTATTGTGCTGGCCGAAAAACTGAATTTTTCGCAAGCAGCGACGACACGTTATGTAACACAGTCGGCATTTAGCCGTCGGATTCAAGCATTGGAACAATGGGTCGGCACACCGCTGTTTGTTCGTAATCGACGAGGTGTGCAGCTAACCCCGGCAGGAGAAAAGTTTTGTTCGAAAGTGCCGGAAATTCTAAGAATAATCGATAATACCCGAAATGAGGCGCTGGATATGGCGGATAAGAATCGCTCCGATGTAGTTATTGCCGCCACCCATTCCTTATCATTTTCATTTTTTCCGGAATTATTACGACACAACCATGATATCGCTCGTTTCGGGGCGTTTCGTTTGCTTTCCGACACGTTACATGCATGCGAACGTACGCTGTTACAGGGACAATCACAATTTCTGCTTTGTCATTATCATCCCTATATGCAGCTCAACTTATCGCCGGAAAACTTTTCCAGTCTGCGTTTAGGCGTTGATAGATTGATTCCGTACAGCAAAACCGGAAAGAACGACCGACAGCCTTTATGGGCAATCGATAATGAGAAGAAAATTCCTTATTTGTCCTTTAGTAAGGAATCAGGAATCGGGCGAATTATCGCCAATACGGCGGCAATCAATCGAATCGGCGATAAGCTGAAACTGGCATTCACCTCTGATTTGGCCGCTACACTGCTGGCGATGGTGAAAGCCGGAGACGGCGTAGCATGGCTACCGGAAACGCTGGCGGAACAAGACGTTAAAAACGGTGATATTATAGCGGCAACGGAAAACCCCGATTTCCGACTGCCCATTGAAATCCGGCTATACCGCTCGACAGAGAAAATGCGTAAAACGGTCGAAGCCTTATGGGATATTTTTATTCAATCGGCGATATAACCTGTTATATTGATAAGCGCTCCAAAAAACTTCAAATTTTTTCACCGCACTTTTCCTCAAGCCGATGTTTTTTCCAGTAGAAAATCAATCCATGCCCGCACGCGGCCGGCTTTCTGACTGTGTTGCATATAAAACAAAAACAGCTCGGGATATTGCGTCCAGTGCTTTTCCAGCACGGGTATAAATTTTTCGCGGTCGTGCAGCGCGTTAACCACCGGCTCGAACAACTGTCCCAGCGCCACGCCCTGCCGCACGGAATCCAGCTCGACCATCACATTATTGGTCACAATAGCGTGCGGCATGTCCACCAAAATTTCTCTGCCGTCCTGATTTAAGGTCAACGGATAGATACGATTTGCCGTAACAAAGCGATAACCCAGCAGTTTATGACGGCTTAAATCCTGTAAGGTTTCCGGCTTGCCGTATTTCCGAATATAGTTTTCCGACGCATAAAGCCCCAACCGTACCGGATCGAGCAATTTTTTGGCCACAACATTTTGTTCCAGCCTGTCGCCGAAACGAATGCCCACATCAAAACCTTCTTTTACGATATCCACAATGCCGTCATTCACGGAAATTTCCAGCCGAATATCGGGATAACGCCGGCAAAATTCGGCAAAATACGGTTTGACGACCAATAAATACGCAATCGAAGAGGTTGTCACCCGCACCAAACCGGAAGGCTTCAGGGTTAAATCGCGAACGGACTCCATGGCCGAATCCAGCCCTTGAATTATATCCCGGGTGGAATCGAACAACCGTTGTCCCGCTTCCGTCAACTCCATTTTGCGAGTGGTGCGGGTAAACAACGGCAAACCGAGATGGCGTTCCAACAGTTTCAGCGCGTTACTTACCGCCGGCGGGGCGATTTCCAGCTTTCTTGCCGCCGCCGCGATAGATCCTTCGTTAACGATTTCATGAAAATAAGTGAGATAACCGTAAATTGAGCCCTGCATAGTATTATTAACTTTTCCTTAAAAGTGAATTATCTATTGGAAATCTTATCATATTAATTTAATTCTTTATAATGCCTGCCATCGAACGACGAACGTCGTTTGTTTAACCGTTATTAACGAACATTTTTAAGGAAAAGATTATGAAACATTCAATGATTAAAACTCTTACTTTCGCATTCGTCACCGCGGCATTCGCCACACAGGCCAGCGCAGCGAGCCATATGGAACGCCAAATTACGCGCGATATTTCAAACCAAACTCATCGTGCGGTGAAAGTGGAAACCAATCGTTACGATGCGCTAAAAACGGCGTTAAACACGAAATTAAATCAGTTAAATCAAGCTTCCGACATGGCGACGTTCAACCGCTTAGCAACCGACGCAAAAGAATTGGCGCAACAGGCGAAGGCGGCAATAAAAGCGCAGGCTTTCGATTTCGGCGAATCAGCCGATAACCGTCGGGCGCAATTGGACGCAACTTACGCCGGCTGGAAACTGAACAAACTTATCGACAGCCTGGAACAAGCCGCGACGCAATCGGATTTAACCGCGGCAAAAACGGAAATCCGTTCTCATATTTAAAAATTAAGGCGGATTAATCCGCCCGATATAAAATTGCGATCAAAGTGCGGTAAAAAAATCTCACGTTTTTTCACCGCACTTTTGCATTAGACGGAATCGTTTTCTAATAAAGGCCGAATGTCGGGCATCACGCCGCGCCATAAATAGAAGGAATGGGCGGCCTGTCCCACCAGCATGCCGAATCCGTCGCTGATATTTTGCACGCCGAGAGATTTCGCCCAGGCAACGAACGGCGTGTCTTTGCCTTTAGCGTATTGCATATCGTAAACGGCGCCCGCCAGACGCAAAATTTCGGGATCGATATTCAGGGTTTTACCTTGTAAACCGAGAGAAGTAGCGTTAATCACCAAATCAAATTTTTGCCGCGGAATATCGCTGAGTCCGGCCGCTCGAATGTTGCCGTAAGAGAGAAATTTATCAACCAAATGCTGTGCTTTGGCTAACGTGCGGTTGGAAACGGTGATATTCTGCCGCGCCCGTAATAAAGGTAATAACACGCCTTTTGCGGCGCCGCCGGCACCGAGAATTAACACCGATTGATCCGGTTTCAGCCAGCCCAAACGCGCCAAATCGCTGACTAAACCGGCGCCGTCGGTATTATCGGCATATAAACAGCCGTTATCTAAACGTTTCAACGTGTTGCAAGCTTCCGCGGCTAAAGCGCGCTCGCTGTATTCGTCGGCCAAATCATAGGCCCGTTCTTTAAACGGCGCGGTAATATTACAGCCTTTGGCGCCGTTGGCAAAAAAGCTTAGCAGCTCAATTTCGAACCGTTCGGGATCGCCCAATATGGCTTCATATTCCATGTTTTGTTGGGTCTGTTCGGCGAAAATCTTGTGAATTTGGGGGGATTTGCTGTGTTTAACGGGATTGCCCCAAACCGCATAGTAGTCCATGTTTAACCTTCTCTGAATAATTGATCTGTGAGTAAATCTCTAATTTCCGACGGTTTTTCCGCTTTACCCACAGCATAATCTAACACCGGAAAAAACTCGCCGAATTGCGACCGCACTTCATCAGCGCTTTTGCAAGGCGGTAAACCGGATAAATTTGCGCTGGTGGACGTTAAGGCAAAACCGGTTAAGCGGCAAAGTTCGGCTATTGCGGGATGATCACTGATGCGTACCGCAATGTTGTTAAATTGTCCCTTAATCAATTCGGGAGTGGCTTTTTTTGCCGGCACCACCCAGGTTACGGGATGTGGATAACTTGCCGTTAAACGGCGGATTTGATCGGCAGTTAACCGTTCGGTATCAACAAAAGGCAATAAATAAGTCAAATTCGGCGCAACCAGAATCAAGCCTTTTTCCATCGGGCGCCGTTTCAAATTGAGCAATTTTTTGACCGCACTTTCGCTCAGCGGATTACAACCCAAACCGAATACCGCCTCGGTGGGATAGGCAACCACTTGATTTTGTTTTAATTTTTCAGCGATTTCAGTGAAATTCATAGTTCTTTGCTAAATTGATGTTTACAGCTTTTGTTCAGGCAAACAAAAACGCGGTGGGTTTCCGTTTGTTTTTTTAATACCACCGGCGAACCGCCGCATTGCGGACAGCCGACAGCGTAAAGTTTGCCGGAAACGGTGAATTTACAGGCGGGAAAACGGTTACAACCGTAAAAGCTTTTGCCCCGGTGTCCGCGTCGCGCCACCAATTCGCCTTTTTTACATTCGGGGCAGGGAAAGCTTTCTTGCGCGGATTCCGCTTCGTCATGCACCACGAAACGACAGTCCGGATAACCGCTGCAACCGATAAACATGCCGTAATTACCCGTTTTAAGCTGCAAATTTTTACCGCATTCGGGACAGATTTCGTCCAATTGTTTCAGGATTTTGCTTGCGTTATAAGGCTGTAACGGCTTGAGATAATCACAATTCGGATAGCCCGAACAGCCCAAAAACAAACCTTTCTTGCTTTGCCGGATTTGCAGCGGCGAACCGCATTGCGGGCAAAGTTCCTGATGTCTGGTGTGTTCGAAAAGCGCGGATGTCATCAACCTGTTCTCATAAAAAATAGTCACTTGATTTTACCTGTTTTCGTTTATACTACAACCTAAAACGAAGGAATTTTTATGCAACGACTTCTCGAAAATCCTTATTTATTGACCGCACTTTTGCTGGCGCTATTGTGTCTTGTTTTGCTGTTTATGCTGATGCGCCGCAGTCGCGATGTGCAGGAATTACAACAGGATTTAACTAAAAATATTCAGGATTACAATCGGCTGGCGGATAAATTTGACGCGCTGGGTGAATTGAAAAGTCAGCAGGATTTGGCGGCGGCGCGGTTTCAGACCAGCAACGATTATTTGCGCAATGAAATCGCCGAGCGGGATTTGGCATTACAGACGGAACGCCGGGAACTCGAAAAAACTCGCGAAAAACTGACCGCACTTTCACAGGAATTAACCGCGTTTAAGATTAAGCTGTCGGAAAAAGAGAAAAATTTTGCGGAACAACAACAAACTTTTGCGCAATCCAAACAACAGCTTTCGGTGGAATTTCAGAATCTGGCGAATCGTATTCTGGAGGAAAAATCCCAATCGTTCAGTCAATCCAATCAAACCGCGTTGGATGCTTTGCTGAAGCCGTTTCGCGAACAGATTGAAGGATTCCAGAAACGGGTGAATGAAATTCATTCGGA